>MDTB01110264.1_pt1 | contig 17837 bp, 30 predicted proteins | sample 811161 | NCBI WGS metagenome assembly MDTB01 (sample SAMN05326650, study PRJNA326480) | marine metagenome | isolation source: seawater | place: Mediterranean Sea | collected 2009
CGCAACGAAAAGCGCTAAAAATCTATTCAATTTTTTCATTTTTAATTTAATTTGAATTAGTCCAGTCGACAAATATCTTAAACATATGTTAATAAAACAATAAAAAAATGTAAAATTTTAATGCAAGTATATGTGGCAGTACGTTTAACAGATATAATCTAGAAAAACGAAACAAAATTTATGCTCAATCTTGCATTCTGAAAATTGAACTTTTGATTGAAATCTACACCTTTTGAGTAATTTAAAGATATATGGTTACTTTTACTTAAAAACTCAAAACCAAAACCTAGTGAATAAATATTGTTACTTTCTGTAATAACATTATTGGAATAATTAGCGTAGTCAAATATGCTTAACAATGAAAAATTTTTGTTCAAAAAAAACTTTAAATTATTTCTTAATAAAAAGTATTTATCTGTTGCAATACTTTCGTCAATGAATCCTCTGATTGATTCTGCCCCTCCAAATCTGAGGAGTTCATTATTGACAAGGTTATCTGAATTTAATTTTTCAAATTTCAAATTTGAAAATAAGCTTGAGCGTTCAGATATATTGGTTTTTTTGAAAATTTCAATATTAAAATCATTTTTTTGAAAAGTTTCATTTAGTTGTTTTTTTTCGCCCAAAGATAATTTAGCTGAAATTGAAAATATACTGTTTGAAAAGTTTTCGTTTTGATTATAGAGATGGTAACTAACCTCATAAAAGATTTGATAACTTTTAAAGTTTTCAAAATTGTTATTTGAAAATTCACTGTTTGATTTTGTAAATTCTACTCCTAAATAATTGTTTATTTTCTTTTTAGCTAAACCAGTTTTAAATAAAAAATTTGAGCTATTGTATAGTGAATCCCTTTGCGTCAAATTTAATTCTGACTGAATTGTAAAATTGGAATTAAATATGTAGGGGATTTTCAAATGAGTTTTGAGTAATTTATATCCTTCATCGACAGATTTATAATCAACTTTTATTGATTCCCCAAAATCAAGTGAGTTTAATAAATTAAATTTTAAATAGCCATTCAAATATAATTTATTGTCCGATTCACTATTTGATAAAGTTAGAAGTCCGTCAAAATTATTTTTTTTCAATTTTTCAAAATAAAAATAGATTATTGTTGAATCTTTTGTAAATAATATTTCTGGCACTTTGGTTTGCCTAACAAATTTTAAGGAGTTGACAAAGTTTGAGGAATTTTCAAGATTTTTAACATCTAGATTTTCACCTATTTTGATTCCAAGAAAATTTTCTACAAATTTTTTAGGAAATTTATCATATCCCTTAAAAATATAACCATCTATTTTTCTTAATTGATTCTTGTCGATTTCGAGATTTCCTGAAATTGTATTTGAATCAATAATATTTGAATATGAGACACTAATTTCCGCAAATGGGTAACCTTGAGTCGAGAATAAATTTGATAAATCATTAATTAATACATCCAATAAGCTTAATTTTATTTTTCTGTCACCAACAAAATATTTCTCTAATTTTTTGTTAACCTCGTCTAAAAAATATTGCTGATATTTTTCAAGTTTGATAAATTCAAACTTTGAGTTTTTATTAATTTTTACTCTGTAGTGTAGAGAATCAATTTTTTTTAATTCACTTACTTCAGCTAAAATAAATCCATTTTTTTTTAAAACTTTAATGGAATCATCAATTTTAAATAGCAAATCTTTGTAGTTGTCATATAACTCATGATTTACTTCATTTTCATATTTAAGACTTATTTTTTGTGAGAAACTATTATATGTAAATGTTAGTACTAAACATAGTATTAAATAAGTCAGATTTTTCATTAAGTGATATATTATCTTAGCAACGCTAAATATTTGATTTTAATATGATTAAATCAAAATTTTCAAAAAAATACGAAAATTTAACAGGGATCATTTGATTAATTAATTTAAATGTCTAACTTTGCGCGCCTCTTAAATTAGAGGTGAAAAATATAGAATATGCCAACCATATCACAATTAGTTAAAAAAGGTAGAGCAAAAATTACAAAAAAAAGTAAGTCCGCTGCACTTAGTTCATGTCCTCAAAGAAGAGGTGTTTGTACTAGGGTATACACTACTACACCCAAAAAACCAAATTCAGCTATGCGTAAAGTTGCAAGGGTTCGTTTAACTAATGGTAATGAAGTAAATGCCTACATCCCTGGTGAAGGACATAATTTGCAAGAACATTCGATTGTATTAGTTCGTGGGGGAAGAGTTAAAGATTTACCAGGTGTAAGATATCACATTATCCGTGGTGCTCTGGATACTGCTGGAGTTGAGGGAAGAACCCAAAGGAGATCAAAATACGGAGCTAAAAAACCAAAAAAGTAGTCACTTATCAAATTCTAAATGAGAAAAAAACAAGCAAAAAAACGTCCTTTACTTCCAGATCCAAAGTTTAATGATAAGTTGGTCACAAGATTTGTCAATATGCTTATGTGGAGTGGAAAAAAATCGATTGCTTTTAGAATATTTTATGATGCGATTCAAATTGTTGACAGTAAAAAAACTGATGATGAAAAATCTGCTTTGGAGGTTTGGAAAGATGCTCTCTCCAATGTAATGCCTCATGTTGAGGTAAGAAGTAGAAGGGTTGGTGGAGCTACATTTCAAATTCCCAGTCCTATTAGGTCTGACAGAAAAATTTCGATTGCTATGAAATGGCTGATAAGTTATTCAAGGAAAAGAAACGAAAAATCTATGGCTCAAAAGTTAGCAGCTGAAATTTTAGCTGCTTCAAAAGAGGAGGGGGCTGCTGTTAAGAAAAAAGTTGACACACACAAAATGGCTGAAGCAAACAAAGCATTTTCACATTTCAGATTTTAACAATATGTCAAGAGATCTTAAATACACAAGAAATATAGGAATTGCTGCTCACATTGATGCAGGAAAAACTACAACTACTGAAAGGATCTTGTATTACACTGGTGTTTCTCATAAAATTGGAGAGGTTCATGATGGTGCAGCTACTATGGATTGGATGGAGCAAGAGCAAGAAAGAGGTATAACTATTACTTCTGCTGCAACCACCTGTAATTGGGATTTCCCCACTGAAAACGGAAAAAAAACTGCTGATTCTAAATCTTATCACTTCAATATAATCGATACGCCTGGTCACGTTGACTTCACAGTTGAAGTTAATAGATCATTGAGGGTCTTAGATGGACTAGTTTTTTTATTTAGTGCAGTTGATGGTGTTGAGCCTCAGTCTGAAACTAATTGGAGACTAGCTGATAATTACAAGGTTCCTCGTATTGGTTTCGTAAATAAAATGGATAGACAGGGTTCTAATTTTCAAATGGTTTGCAAGCAAGTAAAAGAAATGCTTGGTTCTAATGCTGTTCAAATTGTTTTACCAATTGGAGATGAAGCTGATTTTAAAGGCATCGTTGATTTGATAAAGAATAGAGCAATTGTTTGGCATGAAGAATCTATGGGATCAACTTTTGACATTGTTGAAATTCCCGAAAATCTAAAAGAAGAATCAAAGAAATATAGAGCTTTACTTATCGAGGAAGTTGCTTCTTATGATGATAATCTTCTTGAAAAATATATGGAAGATGAGGATTCCATAACCGAAGAGGAAATTCACAGTGCTTTACGATCTGCAGTGATGGATATGGCCATTATTCCAATGATTTGTGGGTCTGCTTTCAAAAATAAAGGTGTTCAGTTTCTTCTAGATGCTGTTTGTAGATATTTGCCTTCGCCTGTTGACAAAGAAGCAATTATTGGTAAAAATCCCAGAAATGATGAAGAAATTTCTAGGAAGCCCTCTGTTGACGAGCCATTTGCTGCGTTAGCCTTTAAAATTGCTACGGATCCATTTGTTGGAAGATTAGCTTTCTTTAGGGTTTATTCAGGTAAATTACCCGCTGGTTCATATGTTTTGAACAACAGATCGGAAAAAAAAGAAAGAATTTCAAGAATTTATCAAATGCATTCCAACAAACAAAATGCAATTGATATGATTGAAGCTGGAGATATCGGAGCTGCTGTTGGATTTAAGGATATCAAGACTGGGGACAGTTTAACTGCTGAAAATGCACCAATTGTGCTGGAAAGTATGGATTTCCCGGATCCTGTAATTGGTATTGCAGTTGAAGCTAAAACAAAGGCTGATGTTGATAAATTGGGAATGTCATTAGCAAAGCTTTCTGAAGAAGATCCTACATTTACGGTTAAAACTGATGAAGCATCTGGCCAAACAATTATTTCGGGTATGGGTGAACTTCATTTGGATATTATTGTTGATAGGCTTCGAAGGGAGTTTAAAGTTGAAGTTAATCAGGGTGAACCGATGGTTGAGTACAAGGAGGCAATAACTTTAAAGGCAGATCACAGAGAAGTATATAAAAAACAATCTGGTGGTAGAGGAAAGTTTGCTGATATCGTGTTCACTGTGGAGCCAGCTGAAGAAGGTAAACAAGGCTTAGAATTTATTTCGAATATTAAGGGTGGAAATGTACCAAAAGAATTTATTCCATCTGTAGAAAAAGGGTTTAAAATGGCGATGCAAAATGGCCCGCTTGCTGGTTATGAGGTGGATTCTATGAAGGTTACGTTAAAAGACGGATCATACCACGATGTTGATTCTGATCAGTTGTCTTTTGAACTCGCTGCTAAAATTGGATTTAAAAATGCGTCAAAAATTGCAAAATTTGTAATTATGGAGCCAATCATGAAGTTGGAAGTAATAACACCTGAAGAAAATATGGGTGATATTGTTGGCGATTTGAACAGAAGAAGAGGGCAAGTTAATGACATGGGGGACCGAGCTGGTTCTAAAGTTGTTAAAGCAGATGTTCCTCTTTCTGAAATGTTCGGATATGTAACATCTCTTAGAACTTTATCATCTGGAAGAGCAACTTCTACTATGGAGTTCTCTCATTATGCAGCAACTCCTTCAAATATTTCTGAAGAAGTCATAAAAAAAGCTAATGGAACAGTCGATTCTTAATTATTAATAATATGAGCCAAAAAATAAGAATAAAATTAAAATCGTATGATCACAGTTTAGTTGATAATTCAGCTGAAAAGATTGTTAAGACTGTAAAAAGTACTGGTGCGGTTGTCACAGGACCTATTCCTTTGCCAACTCATAAGAAGCTTTTCACTGTGCTTAGATCACCACACGTTAACAAAAAATCAAGAGAACAGTTTCAATTAAGTTCTTACAAGAGACTATTAGATATATATAGTACATCTTCTAAAACAATTGATGCTCTTATGAAATTAGAATTACCGAGTGGTGTTGAAGTAGAGATTAAAGTTTAATAAAAAAATATCAGAAATTTATTTCTGATACTAAAATGTCCTGAGCGATTGGCGATGGAAAAATGGAAAAAATAGTTTAGGGTTAAATTGTTTTTGACCCTTATTTATTTAAAATGAAAAAATAAAATATGTCTGGTTTGATTGGTAAAAAAATTGGAATGACTAGTGTTTTTGACGAAAGTGGAAATAATATACCTTGCACTGTAATTGAGGCAGGCCCTTGCGTTGTAACACAGATAAAAACTGATGAAAATGACGGTTATTCTGCACATCAACTTGGATTTGATGATAAAAACGAAAAGAATTCATCGAAAGCTATTATTGGTCATGCAAAAAAAGCTGGAACTCATCCCAAAATAAAATTCGCTGAGTTCAAGGGATTTACTGAAGATCTAAAATTAGGTGATAGTGTTTGTGTTGATCATTTTGAAGTGGGTGAGTTTGTTGATATTTCAGGTATTTCCAAAGGAAAAGGTTTTCAAGGTGTAGTTAAAAGACATGGTTTTGCTGGAGTTGGTCAAGCAACTCATGGACAACACAACAGATTAAGAGCACCAGGTTCAATCGGTGCTGCATCTTACCCTGCAAGAGTTTTTAAAGGTATGAAAATGGCTGGCAGGATGGGAGCAGAGAAGGTAAAAGTTATGAATTTAAGAGTATTGAAAGTAATTCCAGAAAAGAATATTTTACTCATAAAGGGTGCTGTTCCTGGTCACAATAATTCTTTTTTAATAATACAAAAGTAATGAAGCTTAAGGTTAAAAATTCAAAAGGTAAAGAAACTGGAAGAGAAGTTCAACTTCCTAAAGATATTTATTCTATTGAGCCAAATGAGCATGCCCTGTATCTTGATGTAAAGCAATTTTTATCTCATCAAAGACAAGGTACTCACAAAGCAAAAGAAAGAGCTGACATAGTTGGTAGTACAAGAAAGATTAAAAAGCAAAAAGGGACTGGAACTGCTAGAGCGGGTAGTATCAAATCAGGAGTTTTTAGAGGTGGAGGTAGAATTTTTGGTCCTCGGCCGAGAGATTACAATTTAAAGCTTAATAAAAAACTAAAGAAACTTGCTAGAAAATCTGCACTTTCATTAAAAGCAAAAGAAAAGGCTATTACCGTAGTTGAAGATTTTGAATTTAAGTCTCCTAAGACAAAGGATTTTATTAAAGTAATAAACTCTCTTAATCTTGATAGTAAAAAGTCTCTATTTGTATTTGCAGCTTCGAATAAAAATGTATATTTGTCATCGCGAAATTTGGAGGGGCCAGAGGTTATAACATTCTCAGAATTAAGTACTTACAAAATACTTAATGCAAAGCAATTAGTTATTTCGGAAAGTTCTTTAGATATTATAAATAAAAATTTAGCTAAATAGTTATGTCTATATTGATAAAACCTATTATTACTGAAAAGGCTACAAATGATAGTGAATTAAAGAATTGCTTTACTTTTCAAGTAGCAAAAAATGCAAACAAGGTTCAGATTAAAAATAATATTGAATCTTTTTATGGAGTCAAAGTTAAAAAGGTAAGAACTATAAATGTTAGATCAAATAGTAAGATTAGATACACCAAATCTGGGATCCAGTATGGAAAGACTAATTCTTTTAAGAAAGCCATTGTACAATTAAACGAAGGTGAAACAATTGATCTTTATGCTAATTCGCAGTAAAAAAATATAAGATGCCAGTAAGAAAATTAAAACCAGTTACACCAGGACAAAGATTTAGAATCGTTAATGAATTTTCTGAATTAACTGCCTCTAAACCTGAAAAATCTTTAATTAAGACAATTAAAAAATCTGGTGGAAGAAATAATGATGGAAAAATGACCATGCGTTACAAGGGTGGTGGGCACAAAAGAAGATACAGAGTTATTGATTTTAAAAGGGACAAACATGATATTCATGCTGACGTAAAATCTATTGAATATGACCCTAACAGATCTGCATTTATTGCACTATTACATTATGATGATTCTGAAAAAAGATATATAGTGGCTTTAAAAGGTTTAAAGGTTGGCCAAAAAATTGTTTCTGGTAATTTAGTTTCCCCAAATATTGGTAATTCTATGCCCTTATCTAACATCCCTTTAGGAACTATGATTTCATGTATTGAAATCACACCAGGCAAGGGTGCTGCTCTTGTGAGAAGTGCTGGCTCTTATGCACAATTAATGGCAAGAGATGGAAAATTTGCGACGATAAAAATGCCATCAGGTGAAACCAGATTAATTTTGAGTAATTGCTATGCAACTATTGGAGTAGTTTCTAATTCAGACCATCAATTAACTGTTTCTGGTAAAGCAGGAAGAAATAGATGGCTTGGAAGACGACCCAGAACAAGACCTGTAGCTATGAACCCTGTTGATCACCCAATGGGCGGTGGTGAAGGAAGAGCTTCTGGAGGTCACCCAAGATCTAGAAAAGGTATTCCAGCCAAAGGATTTAGAACAAGATCTAAATCAAAAGCTAGTAATAAATTTATTGTAGAACGAAGAAAAAAATAATATGTCAAGATCATTAAAAAAGGGGCCATACGTTCATTTTAAGTTGAACAAAAAAGTTGAAAAAAATGTACAAGAAAATAAAAAGACTGTTATCAAAACTTGGTCACGTGCTAGTATGATAACACCTGATTTTGTTGGTCAAACTATTGCAGTTCACAATGGTAGACAATTTATTCCGGTATATATTACTGAAAATATGGTAGGACACAAATTAGGTGAATTTTCTCCAACAAGATCTTTTAGAGGACATGCTGGTGCTAAAAACAAAGGAAAAAAGTAGCATTTAATGGTAAGTAGAAAAAATAAAATAGCGAAAAATTTAAAAAATAAAAATAAGGGGCTTGTCACAGCGAAACTTAATAATTGTCCTACATCGCCAAGAAAGATGAGGATTGTTGCTGACCTTGTCAGGGGAAAGGATGTTGATAAAGCTCTAGATATTTTTAAATTTTCAACCAAGGAAGCATCGCGAAAGCTTGAAAAATTATTATTGTCAGCATTATCAAATTGGCAATCTAAAAACAAAGACCAGAGTGTTGATGACGCGAACCTTTTTATTTCAGAAATCAGGGTTGATAGTGCATCTATGTTAAAAAGAATCAGAACGGCTCCTCAAGGAAGAGCTCATAGAATTAGAAAAAGATCTAATCATGTAACCATTGTTTTAAATTCAAAAAAATTAAAAAATAAATCATAAATGGGACAAAAAACTAATCCAATAGGTAATAGAATTGGTATCATTAGAGGCTGGGAGTCAAACTGGTATGGCGGTAATGACTATGGTGATAAGCTTGCTGAGGATCAAAAAATTAGAAAATATGTTTATGTCAGGCTTGCAAAAGCTAGTATTTCAAGGGTAATAATTGAAAGGACTTTAAAAATTGTTACAATCACAATTACTACTGCAAGACCTGGAATTATTATTGGTAAGGGTGGACAGGAAGTGGATAAACTAAAAGAGGAGCTAAAAAAAATAACCTCCAAAGATATTCAATTAAATATATATGAAATCAAAAGACCTGAGTTAGATGCATTTTTAGTTGCATCAAGTGTTGCGAGGCAAATTGAAAACAGAATTTCTTACAAAAGAGCTATCAAGATGGCAATTGCTGCATCAATGAGAATGAATGCTGAAGGAATAAAAATTCAAATTAGCGGTAGACTGAATGGTGCAGAAATGGCTAGAAGTGAACATTATAAAGAAGGAAGAATTCCATTGTCAACATTTAGAGCTGATATTGAATATGCTATGGTCGAAGCTCATACTACCTATGGAAGAATCGGAGTTAAGGTTTGGATAATGAAAGGAGAAGTTTTTGGTAAAAGAGATCTTAATCCACTTGTTGGATTATCAAAAAAGCAAGGAAAAAATAATAGAAGAAGAAGAAATTAACTGATGTTACAGCCAAAAAAGACAAAATATAGAAAATCTCAAAAGGGAAGAATGAAAGGAAACTCAGGAAGAGGTCATAGACTTTCAAATGGAATGTTTGGTATCAAGTCCTTAGATTCCAATTTTCTTACTTCTAGACAAATTGAGGCTGCTAGGATTGCAGCTACAAGATACATGAAAAGAGAAGGGCAACTGTGGATAAAGATTTTTCCTGATAAACCTATAACCAAAAAACCTCTTGAGGTCAGAATGGGAAAAGGAAAGGGTGCTGTTGAATATTGGGCAGCTGTTGTTAAGCCAGGAAGAATTTTATTCGAAGTTGGTGGTGTTTCAATTGATATTGCAAAAGAAGCCCTCAGGTTGGCAGCTCAAAAACTGCCGGTGAAAACAAAGTTCATAATTGCTAGAGATTATGAAGCATAATTTTAAACTATGAAGCAACAAGAAGTTATAAAATTAAAAGATAACGAGTTGAAAGAACAACTTGTTGAGAACAAAAAGAAATATAATGAGCTTAAAATGGCTCATGCTGTTTCTCCTTTGGAAAATCCAATTTCGATTAAATCTTTAAGGAGGACAATAGCAAGAATTTTAACTGAAATATCTAAAAGGGATAATTAGTAATTGACCTTATTTTAATATGGAAAAAAGAAATTTAAGAAAGGAAAGAATCGGAGTTGTAACCAGCGACAAAATGCAGAAGTCTATTGTAGTTTCTGAAGTTAAAAAGGTTAAGCATCCTATGTATGGAAAGTTTGTTTTGAAAACTAAGAAGTATGTGGCTCATGATGAAGAAAATGACTGCAAAATTGGAGATCGAGTTAAAATAATGGAGACTAGACCTTTCAGTAAGTCAAAATGTTGGAGGCTAGTAGAAATAATTGAAAGAGCTAAATAATTATGTTACAACAAGAATCAAGATTAAAAGTTGCAGATAATACCGGAGCTAAAGAGGTTTTAACAATCAGAGTTTTAGGTGGTACAAAAAGAAGGTACGCCTCAATTGGTGATAAAATAGTCGTTTCTGTCAAAGCTGCAACACCTAATGGAATGATAAAAAAAGGATCAGTTTCATCCGCTGTTGTTGTAAGAACAACCAAAGAAGTCAGAAGAAAAGATGGATCATACATAAGATTTGATGACAATGCGTGTGTTTTACTTGATGCAGCTGGAGAAATGAGGGGAACCAGGGTTTTTGGACCTGTCGCTCGTGAGTTAAGAGATAGAAAATTTATGAAAATTGTTTCATTAGCCCCTGAGGTTTTATAATTATTATATGAGAAATAAATTAAAAATTAAAACAGGTGATTTAGTTAAAGTGATTTCTGGAAACCAAAAAGGTTCTCAGGGTAAAGTACTAAAAGTATTTTCTTTCAAAAATAAAGTTATTGTTGAAGGCGTAAATATTGTAAAAAAGCATAATAAACCCAATGCAAATAACCCGAAGGGCGGAATAACAGAAAAAGAATTACCAATTCATGTATCAAATATTTCATTGCTTACATCTGATGGAAAGCCAACAAAGATAGGTTACAGAATAGAAAAGGATAAAAAGATAAGATTTTCAAAAAAATCTGGAGAAGAAATTTAATTATGAGTTATAAACCAAGATTAAAAAACGAATACAAATCAAGTATTGTTGACAAACTAGTCAAAGAGTTTAGCTATGATAACGTTATGCAAGTACCAAAACTTGAAAAAATAGTTATTTCAAAGGGTGTAGGTGCTGCGGTTAATGATAAAAAATTAATTGATCACGCGCTCAATGAAATTTCTGAAATTTCTGGACAAAGGGCAATTGCTACTATTTCTAAAAAAGATGTTGCATCTTTCAAGTTAAGAAAGGGAATGCCAATTGGAGTCAAAGTAACCTTGAGAGGAGAAAGGATGTATGAGTTTTTGGACAGGTTAGTTACCACTGCTCTTCCACGTGTTAGAGATTTTAATGGGGTAAAGAGCTCTGGTTTTGATGGTCGTGGCAATTATAACTTAGGTGTAACAGAACAAATTATATTTCCAGAAATTAATATTGATAAAATTAATAAGATTTCTGGTATGGATATAACTTTTGTTACTTCTGCAAAATCTGATAAAGAGGCTTTACAGCTTTTAAGTGAGCTAGGGTTGCCATTCAAAAGAAAAAGTAATGAAGTTATCAGTGAAAAAACAGAAATTAAATTAGTTGCTGATCAGGTAACTGATTTAGTTGATACTGCAGCAGTTAAGGAAGCACCTGTTTTTGAAGAGGCTTCTGTAGTTGAGGAAGCACCTGTTTCTGAAGAGGCTTCTGTAGTTGAGGAAGCACCTGTTTCGGAAGAAACTGATAAAGAGGAAAAGCATGACTCTGAAAATAATAATAAAGAATAAAATACGTATGGCAAAAGAATCAATGAAAGCCCGTGAGGTAAAAAGAGCAAAGACAGTTGAAAAGTATGCTGAAAAAAGAAAAGCATTAAAAGAAGCTGGTGATTACGAAGGTTTACAGAAGTTGCCCAGAAATGCATCACCTGTCAGAATGCACAACAGATGTAAATTGACGGGAAGGCCTAAAGGCTACATGAGAAATTTTGGTATTTCTAGAGTTTTGTTTCGTGAAATGGCAAATAAAGGTTTAATCCCAGGTGTAAAAAAAGCAAGCTGGTAAAAAATATATTATGAATACAGACCCTATAGCAGATTATTTAACAAGAGTAAGGAACGCAATTAGAGCTAATCACAAGGTGGTTTCCATTCCTGCTTCTAACTTAAAAAAAGAAATAACTAAAATCTTATTTGACCAAGGGTATATTCTTAGTTACAAGTTTGAAGATAATTCAGCTCAGGGTAATATTAAAATTGCGTTGAAATATTCCAATGAAAATAACGAATCTGTAATCACAAATATTTCAAGAATAAGTAAACCAGGTCTTAGAAAATATTCCAATTCATCTAACTTGCCGAGAGTTTTGAATGGATTGGGAATTGCAATTGTTTCAACTTCTAAGGGAGTAATGACAGCAAAGCAGGCCAAAAGAGAAAATGTTGGCGGAGAAATAATTTGTTATGTTAACTAGAAAATAATACAAATGTCAAGAATAGGTAAAAACCCAATAATTATCCCTGAAGGAGTCTCAGTCGAAATTTCTGAAAATATCATTACTGTAAAAGGTAAGCTTGGTGAGATTTCTCAAGAATTCTCCAATGTTGAAATTTCAGAAAGTGAAGGGGTTTTAAGCTTAGCCAGAAAAAGTGAGTCAAAGGAAGACAAATCTAAACATGGACTGTATAGAGCACTTATTAGTAATATGATATTTGGTGTTTCATCTGGATGGACTAAGGAGTTAGAATTAGTAGGAGTTGGGTACAGAGCATCTGTTCAAGGCCAAAAATTAGATTTTTCCTTAGGTTTTTCTCATGGAATTGTTATGCAAATTGCCAATGAGGTTAAAGTTGAAGTTGTCAATGAAAAAGGAGCAAATCCAATAATTAAATTGATGTCTCATGACAAGCAATTAGTGGGGCAGGTAGCTGCCAAAATAAGATCATTTAGAAAGCCTGAACCATATAAAGGAAAGGGGATTAGATTTGTAGGTGAGCAAATTAGAAGAAAAGCTGGTAAACAAGCTTAATAAAAAGTATTATGAGATTAACTAAAAATAAGAGAAGAAGTAGAATAAAAAACAGAATTAGAAAATTAATTTCTGGTACTAAGGAAAATCCTAGGCTTTCTGTTTTTAGAAGCAATAAAGAAATCTATGCTCAGCTTGTTGATGATGTTTCTGGAAGTATTTTAGCTTCATCATCATCAATTCAAAAAGAATTTGCTAAATCTAAGTTAGACAAAACAAAAATGGCTGCCTCTGTTGGAAAAAGTTTAGCAGAAAAGGCGGTTAAAATTGGAATTAAAAATGTTTCATTTGATCGTTCAGGATATTTATATCACGGAAGGGTAAAGTCATTGGCTGATGGAGCAAGAGAAGGAGGATTAAAATTTTAAATATGTATCAAAACTATAAAACAATTGAAAGAGTTAAACCAGGTGGTCTTGAGTTAAAAGATAGTTTGGTAGGAGTTCAAAGAGTAACCAAGGTTACCAAAGGTGGTAGAACGTTTGGATTTTCTGCTATTGTTGTTGTTGGTGATGAAAATGGGGTTGTTGGTCAGGGGCTTGGAAAATCTAAAGATGTTTCCAGTGCAATTGCTAAAGCTGTCGAAGATGCCAAGAAAAATTTGGTCAGAATCCCAATTGTTAAAGGTACTCTTCCTCACCAGCAAAAAGGAAAGTTTGGTGGAGCAAGAGTTAATCTTATTCCGGCTGCTCCTGGTACTGGAGTAATTGCAGGCGGAGCTGTTAGAACAGTTTTAGAGGCTGTTGGGGTTAATGATGTATTATCAAAGTCGCAAGGTTCATCAAACCCTCATAACGTTGTAAAAGCTACATTTGATGCTCTTTTGAGATTAAAAAATGCAGCGACAATTGCCAAGAATAGAGGAATCTCGCTGGAAAAATTATATAATGGCTAGGATGGAAAAAATTAAGATTACACAGGTAAAAAGTCCTATAAATAGAACTAAGAAACAAAAGCTTACTTTGCTTGCACTTGGGCTTCGAAAGATTGGTATGACAGTAGAACATGATAGAACGCCAAATATATTAGGAATGGTAAAAAAGGTTAGTCATTTAATAACTGTAGAAAATTAAACAAATGGATTTAAGTAATTTAAAACCTGCTAAAGGATCAATTAATAAAAATTCTAAAAGAATTGGAAGGGGGCAAGGTTCTGGAAAAGGCGGAACTGCTACAAGAGGTCATAAGGGTGCAAAGTCCAGATCTGGATATTCAAAAAAACTTGGATTTGAGGGTGGACAGATGCCATTACAGAGAAGAATTCCAAAGTTTGGTTTTAAAAACATTAATCGTGTAGAATACAAGCCACTTAATTTAGATAAAATCCAATCTCTTGTTGATGAAAAGAAGATTAAAACTGTAATGGATCACAAGTTGTTGGCCAAATTGGGTGTTGTGGGTAAAAATGATCTTGTTAAAGTTTTAGGAAAAGGAGAGTTAAAAGCTAAACTAAAAATTTCAGCACATAAATTTTCTGCCTCTGCAAAATCTTCAATTGAAAGTAAAGGAGGGGAGGCAATTCAAATTAAATAATTATGAAATTTCTTGAAACATTAAAAAATATCTGGAAAATTTCTGAATTAAAAGACAGAATAATTCTAACCATGTGTATGTTACTTGTTTACAGGTTTGGGGCTCAGGTTGTACTCCCTGGAATTGATTCCACAAAATTAGGTCTAATAGCAGAAAATACTGAACAAGGTATTTTAGGTTTACTTAATGCTTTTACTGGGGGTGCATTTGCAAATGCTTCTGTTTTTGCATTGGGTATTATGCCATACATTTCTGCATCTATTGTAGTTCAGTTAATGGGTATTGCTATCCCTTACTTACAAAAGCTGCAAAAGGAAGGTGCTAGTGGCCAGAAAAAAATTACACAAATAACTAGATGGTTAACTATTGCTATTTGTGTAGTACAAGCCCCAGCATATTTAACTGCTTTACCTGCCCTTGGAATACCACAAGACGCCTTTTTATTAGGACAAGGTGGTGGGTTCTATTTTTCATCTGTAATAATTCTGGTCACAGGATGTATTTTTGCCATGTGGTTGGGTGAAAAAATTACTGACAAAGGAATTGGAAATGGTATTTCATTGTTAATCATGGTTGGTATTATCGCAACAATGCCTCAATCTTTTGTTCAAGAGTGGGTTTCCAGAGTTACAGAGTCGAACGGTGGATTAATAATGATTTCTATTGAGTTAGTAATTTGGGTTGCTATAATTTTAGCATCTGTGATGCTAGTTATGGCTGTAAGGAAAATTGCTGTTCAGTATGCCAGAAGAAATTCATCTGGAGGCTTTGATAGAAATGTCGTTGGAAAAAGACAATATATACCTCTTAGATTAAATGCCTCTGGAGTTATGCCAATTATTTTTGCACAAGCATTGATGTTTGTGCCAAGTTTGATTGGTGGGCTAAGTATAATCAAAGATACAGATATTGGTCAATGGATGGTAATTCAGTTTTCTGATATTTTTGGACTATGGTATAATATAGTATTTGGATTATTAATTATTGTATTTACATATTTCTATACAGCTATTACTGTTCCTACTAATAAAATTGCTGATGACCTCAAAAGAAGTGGAGGTTTTATTCCTGGAATTAGACCAGGAACGGATACATCTAACATATTAGACGCAATAATGTCTCAAATTACCCTGCCAGGTTCAATATTCCTTGCAATGGTTGCTGTTTTTCCAGCGGTTGTTGTAAAATTCATGGATGTTCAAGCAGGCTGGGCATTATTTTTTGGAGGAACGTCCTTACTAATTATGGTTGGAGTTGCTATTGACACAATGCAACAGGTTAACTCTTATTTGTTAAATAAACATTATGATGGTTTGATGAAATCTGGTAATGATAGAAAACCCGCAATATAAAATTTAAACAAATGGCAAAACAGGCACCAATAGAGCAAGAAGGAGCAATAATTGAATCATTATCTAATGCTATGTTTAGAGTTGAGCTAGAAAATGGTCATGTTGTTACTGCTCATATTTCTGGAAAAATGAGATTGCATTATATCAAGCTTTTACCTGGTGATAAAGTAAAATTAGAAATGAGCCCTTATGATTTATCAAAGGCTAGAATAACATATAGATTTTAAATTATGAAAGTTAGAGCGTCAGTAAAAAAAAGAAGTTCAGATTGTATAATCGTTAGAAGAAAAGGGAGACTTTATGTAATTAATAAGAAGAACCCGAGATTTAAACAAAGACAAGGATAATTATGGCAAGAATAGCAGGAATTGATATACCAAAAAATAAACGAGGAGTAATTTCTCTTACTTATATATTTGGAGTTGGAAAAAGTAGAGCATTGAAAATACTTGATAAAGCTGGAGTTGACCAGAATAAAAAAGTGAATGAATGGAATGACTCTGACATAAGTAAAATTAGAGAAGCAACAGGGTCTTACACAATTGAAGGAGAACTTCGATCAGAGACCCAATTGAATATCAAAAGATTAATGGATATTGGTTGTAATAGAGGTATACGACATAGGTCTGGTTTACCACTAAGGGGTCAAAGAACTAAAAATAATTCTAGAACTAGAAAAGGTAAAAGAAAAACTGTTGCTAACAAAAAGAAAGTAACTAAATAATTATTATGGCAAAATCGGGAACTAAAAAAAGAAAAGTTGTTGTTGATTCAATTGGTGAAGCCCATATTGTAGCATCATTCAATAATATTATAATATCTCTTACCAATAAAAATGGAGATGTAATATCATGGTCTTCAGCTGGTAAAATGGGATTCAGAGGAACTAAGAAAAATACTCCTTACGCTGCACAAATGGCCGCTGAAGATGCTGTTACTGTAGCTAGAGATGCAGGTCTTAAAAGAGTTAAGGTTTATGTTAAGGGTCCTGGAAATGGCAGAGAGTCTGCAATTAGGTCAATACATAACGGTGGTATTGAGGTGACAGAAATTATTGATGTTACACCCACACCACATAACGGGTGTAGACCACCTAAAAGAAGAAGAGTTTAAAATAAAGTATAATTGAGAAATATGATTATCGAAGGATTGACCTTAATTCATAATCGCTCAAATAAAATTAAATAATTATGGCAAGATATACTGGTCCAAAAACAAAAATTGCAAGAAAATTCGGGGAGCCAATTTTTGGCGACGATAAATCCTTCGAAAAAAGAAATTATCCCCCTGGTCAACACGGCAACAATAAAAGGAGAGGAAAAAAATCTGAGTATGCGGTTCAGCTTATGGAAAAACAAAAAGCTAAGTATACATATGGAATACTTGAAAGACAATTTAGAAATTTATTTAAAAAAGCTACAGCTTCTAAGGGAATTACTGGTGAGGTTTTACTTCAGCTTTGTGAATCTAGGCTAGATAATGTAGTTTTTAGAATGGGTATTTCCAATTCTAGGAGGGGTGCAAGACAATTGGTTTCGCACAGGCATATTACCGTAAATGGAGAGATAGTTAATATCCCTTCTTTTATATTAAAGCCTGGAGATTCGGTTGCTGTAAGAGAAAAATCTAAATCAGTTGAACCCATAACTAGTTCACTGAAAAATTTTTCCACAGTTTATGAGTGGATTACTTGGAATGATGAAAAAATGGAAGGAGTATTTGTTTCGATCCCTGAAAGATTACAAATCCCAGAAAAAATTAACGAACAATATATAGTTGAATTATATTCAAAATAACATTTTATACAACAAATTATGGCAATATTAAATTTTCAAAAACCTGATAAAGTAATTATGATTGAATCTTCTGATTATGAAGGAAGATTTGAGTTTAGACCCTTAGAGCCTGGATATGGACTAACAGTAGGAAACGCCTTGAGAAGAGTTTTATTATCTTCCCTTGATGGTTTTGCTATTACATCTGTAAAGATTGAGGGTATTGAACATGAATTTACAACAATTCCAGGAGTTGTTGAAGACGTTACGGAGATAATACTAAATCTTAAACAAATTAGATTTAAAAGGCAAATTGACGAAGTTGACAATGAACTTGTTTCAATATCAATTTCAGGACAGGATAAAATTACAGCTGGTGATTTTCAA
>MDTB01081695.1_pt1 | contig 17836 bp, 22 predicted proteins | sample 811161 | NCBI WGS metagenome assembly MDTB01 (sample SAMN05326650, study PRJNA326480) | marine metagenome | isolation source: seawater | place: Mediterranean Sea | collected 2009
AAAATTTTCATGAGATATTTCATAAAATTTTTCATATGTTCTTTTATTTTCTAATCTGAAGTCTCCAGATAAATCAATAATTGGTATATTGGGATCTAAATTTTCTATAATTTTTGACTGGAATAAACCTGCCGGCAAACAGCTAAATATTAAATCAACTTTACTGAAATCAAAATCATGATAATTAGTAATTTTTAATTCTGATAAATTTTTAATATCAGGGTGCATTTGGCTTAAACTTTCTCCAATTTTTGAATTTCCAAAAACGCCAACAACAGTGATTTTTTTATGTTTATTTAGGTAATAGAGTAGTTTTGAGCCTGTATATCCTGAGACTCCAAAAATACATACATTTAATGACATGCTTTATCTCTTTGAGAATTGAGGACTTCTTCTTGCTTTATGTTTTCCGAATTTTTTTCTTTCGACTTTTCTGGCATCTCTGGTTAAAAATCCCATCTTTTTAAGCTTTTTTCTCAATGAAGGTTCAAGGTTGACTAGAGCTCTACTAATTCCGTGTCTAATTGCTCCGGCTTGTCCAGATAACCCACCTCCAGAGACTGTCGAAAATATCTCAATTTTATCTAAATTGTCAGTTTTAGACAATGGTGCTTCTAAAATTGAAGTGTAAATTTTTCTTAAAAAATACTTTTCTATAGGCTTACCATTAACAACTATTTTTGGTTGCCCGTATTTTATCCAAACCCTAGAAACAGAGGTTTTTCTTCTTCCCGTTGCATAAGCTCTTCCCAAATTATCTAATTTAGGTTTATTCTCATCACTTAAATCAATGGGGCTGGATGAGTTGTTAGTTTGAAGTTTAATTTCTTTATCTTCGGACATTTTAGTTAAATGTGTTTTTTCTGTTAAGTGAACCAAAATCCAGCACTTCTGGTTTCTGAGCATCAAGGTTATGGTCATTCCCACTAAAAATTTTAAGATTTGAGAGTTGTTTTTTTGATAAAGAATTAGAGTTCATCATCCTTTGAACTGCTTTTGTCAAAACAAGTTCAGGTGTTTTTCCAGATATAACATCTGAAAATTTAGCCTCTTTAATACCCCCAGGATATCCGGTGTGTTTGAAATAGGATTTTTTTTTTCTTTAGATCCAGTCAACCTTATACCTTTGGCATTGATTACAATGACATTATCTCCACAGTCTAAGTGTGAGGTATAGGTTGTCTTATGTTTTCCTCTAAGAATCATAGATATTTTTGAAGCAAGTCTTCCCAAGACTATGCCGTTGGCATCGATGAGATACCATTTTTTTTTTATATCTTTTTGTTTAAGTGAAAATGTCAACATAATATTTTAAGAACTTAGCTTAAAATTTTAAAGTGTCAACATTAAATTCTACTCGGCGTTCTTTGCAAACCAGTCTGCATAATCCAAATTAGGTGATCCAGATTTAATCTCTACAATTAACGGAATTTGATAATTATGGGTTTTTTTTATATATCTTTCAATTTCATTTTTATTTAGTTTAGTTTTTATTATCATAATTATTTCATTAGCAACTTTAATTGAACCACTGTCTAAATAGAAACTATTTACATTTTTAATTAAATTAATACACACTGCTTTTTTATCATTAAGAAATCTTTTGCTAATACTTTTTGCATTATTAAAATTCGATGTTGTTGTGTAATATATTTTCATTAATTCTCCTTCCAGTTTATTAAATGGTCGGGGCGACTGGATTTGAACCAGCGACCTCCCGCCCCCCAGACGGACGCGCTACCAGGCTGCGCTACGCCCCGATTTTTTACAACAAATCGTTAAGTTTGTTGATTATCTGTCTAATTTCTTTTTCTAGGATTAGTTTTTCCTTTTCTACAAAAATCTTATTCGTCAAGATTTTCTTTGCTCCTTCTATAGAATACCTTTCTTCATGTAATAATTTTTTGATAATTTTTAAATTTGAGATTTGTTTTTTATCAAAATATCTATTTCCTCCTAATTTTTTTATTGGTTTAATTGAATTGAATTTTTTTTCCCAGAATCTGATAACATGTACGGGAACCTCAATTATCTGAGATACTTCGCCTATAGTTTTTAAGGCATTAAGATCTTTCATCGAAATTGTTCATATTTGAATTAATTGAATTAAAAAGAAACTCTGATACCTTAAACGTTACAACATTTCTCTCTGAAATCATAACCTCGACTCTAGTTTTAGGATTTCTTCCAATTCTAGCTTTCTTATTTTTAACTCTAAAAATACCAAAGTTTAAAATTTTAACTTGACTATTTTTTTTAAGATTTTGAACAATTAACTCTATCATAGTTTCAAAAAAGATCTTTGATTCTCTTTTTGACAAACCTATTGATTCGTTAATGTGGTTGATTGCAATTTCTTTTGTAACAACTTTTGATGTCATAAAATGTTCACTCAATAAAATTAATTATTATTTTACAATTATAATTTATCATAATGATATTAATGAGCTATGAATTTTTTTTTTCATTTATTATTTAGGTAATTTTTTTTTCAATTTTAAAATTATGACTGAGTCAAATATTTTAGAATTTTTTAAACTCTTAGAATACAACTTCCCCAAGTTAAACCACCTCCAATTGCGCAGAGTGCAAGAATATCATTTTTTTTTATTTTTCCAGATTTATGAGCACTTGCTAATGCAAGTGGAATTGATGCCGCAGAAGTATTAGCATGAAATTTTACAGTACTTATCGTCTTAGCTTCTGAAATTCCTAGCTTTTTTGCTGTACTAAGAATAATTCTTTGATTAGCCTGATGAGGAACAAACCAACTTATATCTTTAACAGAGAGATTACATTCAGACAAGGCTTGCTCAGTTGATTCGCTTAATTTCTTGACAGCATGTTTAAAAATATCTTGACCAACCATTCTAATTTTACCAACCTTCTGGTTCAAAGAAGGTCCACCATCAGCATAAAGGCTATCAATCCATTTGCCATCTGAATAGAGTTTTGAAGCTAATATTCCCCTTTTTTTTTTTGAAGATGAAATTACCAAAGATCCGGCACCATCGCCAAATAAAACACATGTTCTTCTGTCTTTCCAATCAATTATTTTTGATAAGGTTTCTGCTCCAACTAACAAAATTTTTTTATATTTTCCGGATTGAATAAAAGAATCAGCTATTTGAATACCATATATAAAACCAGAGCAAACAGCCTGAATATCAAAAGACGGAATATTACTAATTTTAAAATAGTTTTGTACTTTTGTTGCGGTTGATGGGAAAGTGTTATCAGGTGTAGTGGTAGCAATTATAATACAATCAATTTCTTTGGGGTCCATATTAAATGAATTAAAAGCATCTTCTGATGCTTTGATTGCTAAATGAGATGTAAACTCTTTTTTTTCTGCAATATGTCTTTGTTTAATTCCGGTTCTAGAAAAAATCCATTCGTCTGATGTATCAACAATTTTTTTTAAATCATCGTTCTTTAATAAAGTTTCTGGAAGGTAGTGACCGTAAGCTGTAATCTCAGAAAAAAACATAAATGTATCCTCAATTCTCAATCTTTTTCTTAATTTCATCAATGTAAGAGTTTTCAATCAGAGAAACAGCTACGCCAATTGCATTACTAAAACCAAATGCATCTGTTCCACCATGGCTTTTGACTACAATACCATTCAGCCCTAATAAGACTGCACCGTTATATTTTCTTGGATCAATTCTTGTTTTAAATCTGTTAATTGCTGGTTTGGATAAAAGATAACCCAACTTGGAAATTAGAGAGCTTGCATATGCATTTTTTAAGAAAGTAAAAATTAACTCAGCAACTCCTTCCGCTGTCTTAAGTGCAATATTTCCTGAAAAACCATCTGTAACTATGACATCAACAATACCTTTATTAATATCATTCCCTTCAACGAATCCAAAAAAGTTAATCTTAGAGTTCATTTTTTTCAAATCATCAAAAGTTTTTTTAACAACTGTATTACCTTTTATTTGTTCTGAACCAACGTTAAGTAATCCTAATTTGGGGTTTTTTATTCCAAGAACAGACCTTGAAAACATATCACCCATAATTGCGAACTGAACCAAATTTTCACTTGAGCATTCTACGTTAGCACCAAGATCTAAAATTACAGTTTGTCCCTTCATTGTTGGCATCAATGCTGCAATTGCCGGACGGTCAATGGCCTTAATGGTTTTTAAAACAAATTTAGATATTGCCATTAATGCCCCAGTATTACCCGCTGAGACTAATCCATCACACTCATTAAGTTTAACAGAGTTAATTCCGAGTCGCATACTTGACTTCTTTAGTTTTCTCAACGCATTAACTGGTTGATCAGTTGAACTTATACTTTCAGAGGTATGAATAAGTTCATAATTTTTTAAGTTTGCAATGCTTTTAAGTTCATTCTCTGATTTTTTTTTATCACCAAACAATACAAATTTAACATCAGGATAAGCTTCAGAGGCAAGTGCAACTCCCTCTATAGTTGTTTTTGGACCAAAGTCTCCACCCATAATATCAATGGCAAGAACAATTTTTTTCAAATTATCTCCAGATCTAGCTATCAGAGTCTAGTTCATTGTTCTCATCAAGATTTTCCATACTTACAATAGACTTTTTATTGTAAAAACCGCACGATGAACATATGTGATGGCTTAGCTTTAATTCTCCACAATTCGGACATTCCACAAAATTACTAGCTGAAAGTCCAAGATGAGAACGACGCATGTTTCTTTTCGAAGGTGTTGTTTTTCTTTTTGGAACGGCCATAATTTTACCTTTAGATTGTTTGTTTACAAAATAAATAGATTCATTACAATAATTTTTTTTTTTTAATTTTTAATTAAGGCAAATTCAAATTTTAGATCTTCAAAATCTGAAACTTTTAGTTTTGAAAAATACTTCACATTAACCAAAATATAATTACCAAGGCTTGAATATTTTATTTTTTTAAAAATAAAGTTTTTCTTTAAACATTTTTCTATTTTTTTTAAATCTCCATTTAACAAAATATCAAACTCATTGGAATAAGAATTTAATCTTCCATAAAAGTTCTCAACCAACTTTCTCATTTTTCTTGGAACACTCGAGTCTGATTCTCCTGCTTCTCTTAAAAGGAATTCTAAATCTTTAATAAAAAAACTAACAATTGATTCTACATTTTTTTTTTTAAAATTAGAGATTTTCATATACCAAAGTATTAAAATTAGATTTAGTTCAAAGATCTCTAATCTAAAATTAAACTCATCAGGAATTAACAAATCTTTAAAAAAAAAATTTTTTTTTGATTGTTCTATGATTTTATTATAAACAGAGAGAAGGAAATTATTCATGTTTTTAAAGCCAATATACAACTTTTTAGTTCTACTTTTAATTTTATTTTCATTAAATTCATGTATAAGCCAAAGGCTTGTTCACGGAAACCTTCCAGATGCTCAATTAGTATCTATATTAAAGGTTGGTATTGATAGTAAAAAAACAACAACACAAATTTTAGGAGAACCCACTTTCAGGGGTGTATTAGGTGATAATTCATTTTATTATGTTGGATCAGTGAGTTCAAAGTTAGCTTTTTTAGATCCTAAGCTTGATAGTCAGTTTGTTTTAGAACTTAACTTTGATAAAAATGACAAATTAAAAAAGCTTTATCTGTATGATGAAAATGAAAGTATAGATGTTTCAATGTCTTCTCTGGAAACAAAGCATTCCGGAAAAAAATTAACATTTCTTCAACAAATCTTGGGTAATATTGGTGTTGGAGGTATGGGAAGAGGAACAATTATTGGGAGTGGGAAAGCAGATAACTAAAATTTAAGACAGCATTGACAATAAGAGTATTGAAACAATATTTATAATTTTTATCATTGGGTTAATAGCTGGACCTGCAGTGTCCTTATAAGGATCACCAACTGTATCACCAGTAACAGCCGCTTTATGAGCTTCTGAGTTTTTACCGCCGTAATTTCCATCTTCTATATATTTCTTAGCGTTATCCCATGCTCCACCGCCGGAGGTCATGGAAATAGCTACGAATAAACCAGTGACAATTGTACCAAGAAGCATTGCTCCCAATGAAGTGAAAGCCGAAGAAGGATCTCCTGAAACTAATAGAATTAAGTAATAAGTAACAAAGGGAGCCAAAACAGGGAGAAGTGAAGGAAGTATCATTGCATTAATTGCACCTTTGGTTAAAATGTCAACTGCTTTGCCATATTCAGGTTTTGATCTACCTGTCATTATTCCTTTATTTTCAGCGAACTGTCTTCTTACCTCGTTCACAATTTTGGTTGCAGTTTTTCCAACAGCAGTCATACCCATTGAGCCAAATAAATATGGAAGCATTCCTCCAATCAACAAACCTACAACAACGTAGGGGTCATCTAAGGAAAACTTAACATCAAGGTTTGGGAAATAATACTTTAGATCTTGAGTGTAAGCCCCAAAAAGTACCAAGGAGGCAAGACCAGCTGATCCAATAGCATAACCTTTTGTAACTGCTTTGGTGGTATTACCTACTGCATCAAGCGCATCAGTTGTTTTTCTTACGCTTTCAGGTAAGTTAGACATTTCTGCAATTCCACCAGCATTATCCGTAACTGGACCATAGGCGTCTAAGGCAACTATCATGCCTGCTAAAGCAAGCATCGTGGTCGCAGCAATTGAAATACCATAAAGGCCAGAAAATTTATACGAAAATATTATACCCAAAATAATAACAATAGTTGGTAGAGCGGTGGACTGCATTGAAACAGCTAAGCCCTGTATAATATTAGTAGCGTGTCCCGATTGTGAGGAGTTTGCAACTGACTTAACTGGAGAAAATTCTGTACTTGTGTAATATTCTGTAATCCAGACAATTAAACCCGTAACAGTTAAACCAACCAATGAACAATAAAATAAATCAATTCCTGCAAATGATTCAATGAAAAGATCACTATTAACAATTATTTTATCCATTCCTATTAAATACTCAGTACCAATATATATTAGAATTATAGAGAATAAGGCAGTTATAATTAGACCTTTGTAAAGGGCCCCCATTATATTTTGAGATTCACCTAATTTTACATAATATGCACCAACTAATGAGGAAATTATGCACACCCCGGCTATCAATAATGGATACATCATAAAGACTTGCTGATCTGATCCTTGAAACAAGATAAGGCCTAAAACCATAGTTCCAACAATAGTGACGGCGTAAGTCTCAAATAAATCAGCTGCCATACCGGCGCAATCTCCGACATTATCACCGACATTATCAGCAATAACAGCAGGGTTTCTAGGATCATCTTCAGGGATTCCAGCTTCAATTTTTCCAACTAAATCAGCTCCAACATCAGCACCTTTTGTAAAAATACCTCCACCAAGTCTAGCAAATATTGAAATTAATGAAGCTCCAAAACTTAATGCAACCATACCTTCGATTATTTTTCTACCATCAAGAGTAGTAAAATGTTGAAGAAAAAAATAATAGCTAACGAGCCCCAAAAGACCTAACCCAACAACTAAAAATCCAGTTATAGCACCAGATTTAAACGAAATATCTAAGGCTTTCTCAAGACTTTGTGTAGCTGCTTCAGTTGTTCTAACGTTTGCTCTAACAGAGACAAACATTCCAATGTAACCTGCAAGGCCAGATAAAAAAGCTCCTATAACAAATCCTATTGATACAAATGAGTTTTCCATTAAATAAAAGAGTATAATCGCCATTACAATGCCGACAATTGAAATCGTTAAATACTGTCTGTTAAGGTAGGCTTGAGCTCCTTCTTGGATAGCTGAAGCGATTTCTTTCATCCTATCTGAACCTTGAGGTTCTTCAAGTATCTTTTTGATTGTGAAACCGCCGTATAGCAGAGACAAAATTGAACAAATAAATACAATAAAAAATTCTACTGACATAGTCTAAAGAAATGTTTATAACACAATATATTTCATCTTCAACTGCAAAATTTAAAAATGACTGAAACCATAATTCTGAAATTTTATAATTTTTTTATTTTCATCACGAATTACTAAACCTTTTCCTTTTTGAAAATACCCTATACATTTAACATTTTTAATATTTTTTTTTTTTAATAAATATTTTTTTTTGGGACTCACAGAAAAAAATAATTTATAGTCTTCACCTGAACACAGAATGTACTCCCAAATTTTTTTTTTATCCTCTATGTTATTGTAAATTTTTTTCAAATGACTTGATAAAGGAATCTCAGACAAAAAAATATTTGCCTGAAGATTTGAAATTTCTGTAATAAAATTTATTTCTTTTAGAAATCCATCTGAAATATCTTTACAAAAATCAGCAATACCTATTAACGATTTACCTAACTTTATTTCAGGCATTGGTTTATGAAGTTTGCTAAAAAAAAAGTTTTTAACTGTTTTGTTAAGTGTAGAAAATTGTCCTTTTTTTATCTGTAGTCCAATTCCTGCATCACCTAAAGTACCTGAAACAAAAATTTCTGAACCTTCATAGGCTTTTGTTTTTTTATGAAAGTTTCCTGAAATCAATCCTAAAATAGTAGCTGACATAAAAATATTTTTTGAACTTCCCAGGTCTCCTCCAAATAATTTCAAATTAAATTTTTTAGTATCTTTTGCTAATCCTTTACAAAATTTTTTTAACCACAATTTATGATTTAACTTGGGAATTGATAAGTTCAGAATATAACCATAGGGGATAGCACCCATTGCGGCAATATCTGAGAGATTAACTCTTAATAATTTTTGTGCTAAGTAGAAAGGATTATCAAATTTGTCAAAATGAACATCTTCAATCATCATATCTGAAGAAATAACCATATTTTGTTTTTTATTTAAAAAAGCAGCATCATTTGAAAGCTGGAGAGATTCGAAGTTTTTGGCTATAGGTAAAAAGTATTTTTGGATAATTTTTTGCTCTTCATTCATTTAATTATTTTTCTTTTGAAGTTTTAAATAAATTTTTTCTAATATAGCATTAGTAAATAAGTATTCATTTTCTGTGTAAAAACTCTCTGTAAACATTATATATTCGCTTGCAATTATTCCAATTGAAGTATTTTTTGAAATAATCATTTCTGTGACCGCTACCCGTAGAATTGATAATAAAACTATAGGAAGTCTGTTTAGATTCCAATTATTTTCAAGGTTTGACTCGATCAGATCATCAACTTTATTTCTTTCTTCATTAAATGTAAGTAACAAAGTTTTTAAAAAATTTTTATTGAGCTTATATTTATGTAGATTGATTTTAAAATCAAATTGCAATTCAAATTCATTAGTATCTAAAAAGTACTTTTTTATTCCTTCATAATCATTTTGGTAATTGGAATTATAGAGAGCCTGTATAGCAACATATCTGGAAAAAGTTTTAGATGAAACTTTTTTATTCATTTATTTCTTTTATTAAATTCAAGCATGTTTTAGCAGCTAATCCACCTAAATTTTTTTTTTTAGTATCTGACCTTTCTAATGCTTGAGAATAGTTTTCAACTGTTAGTAAAGCACAAGATAATGGTAAAATATTTTCATAGGCAATTTTATAGATTTGAGAAAAAGTGACGTTTTTAACAATATCGTAGTGATCCGTTTCACCTTTAATAACGCAACCAATAATTATGTATCCCAAAAATTGTCTTTTATACTTTTCCAAGAAGAATGGAATTTCTAATGAACCGTTGATGCTTTTTAATTCAAAGCCAACATTTTCACTTTTCAAAACATTTAATACACCATCTTGAAGATTATTTGAAATATCAGGATAAAAATTTGATGATATTATTAGTATTTTCTTATTAAAGTTTTTTTTTTCCATTTATCTCCAACCCAAAACCATCTATTCCAATTATTTTTTTTGTAGAAGTTGTTAACAATGTTATTTTTTTTGCTCCTAAATCAGTTAAAATCTGAGCCCCAATTCCGTATTCTTTTAGTATACTTTTTCTTTTAACGTGAAAATCTTTATCTAAAAGTTCTTTTTTAGGATTTCTAATTATAACAATTATACCATTTTCTTCTTTAGAAATTATATTAATTGATTTTGATAAAATCTTATTTTCAGGATCTAACAAATCTGAATAGATATTTAAACTATGCATACGAACTAAAATATTTTTATTTGCTGGAACCTTACCCTTAACTAATGCTAAGTGTTCAGTACCGTCTATTATATTTTTGTATATAAAAAATTTAAAATCTCTAAGATATTTAATTTTTGTATTTTCAGATCTAACACATTTTACTAATTTTTCTTTTTTAACTTTATATTCTATAAGGTCTTTTATTGATGACATTTTTAATTTATGTTTTTCACAAAATTTAATCAAATCTTTAAGCCTTGCCATGGTTCCATCATCATTCATAATTTCACAGATGACACCATATGGCGACTTTTCATTTGTGGCCATTCTGGCTAAATCTACTGCAGCCTCTGTGTGACCCGCTCTAACTAACACACCACCATCATTGGCTAACAAAGGAAAAATATGCCCCGGACTGACCAAATCACTTGGTTTTGATTTTGAAGAAACGGCAACTTTTATAGTTTGGGATCTGTCTTGAGCACTAATACCAGTTGTAACTCCTTTTTTGGCTTCAATTGATACTGTAAATGCCGTTCTATGCCTACTTTTATTACTTTCTGTCATGAGTTTTAATTTCATTTTTTTAAATCTTTTTTTATCTAATGCTAGACAAATTAAACCTCGTGCAAATTTTGCCATAAAATTTATTTTTTCTGCAGAGACGTATGATGCACAAAAAATTAAATCTCCTTCATTTTCTCTTTTTTCATCGTCAACAATTACCACCATCTTACCCTGTGATAAATCTTTTATAATTTCTTCTACCGGTGAAAGGAAACTATTCATTTTTTTAAAGCCTTAAATACATATCTTGCTAACATATCTATTTCTGTATTCATCAAATCTCCAACTTTATTAAATTTTAATGAAGTATTCTCCCAAGTATGAGGAATTATTGATACTTTAAAAGATTTACTTAATATATTGTTTGCAGTTAATGAAATCCCATCAACAGCAATTGAGCATTTATCAGATAAAAATTTCATTATTTTTTTATCGGCTTCGAATTCAAATAACCAAGAATCTTTTAATTTTCTTATACTTTTTATCTTACTAAATCCATCAACATGGCCAAAAACCATATGTCCACTTATTTCTTGTCCCATTTTCAAGGATTTTTCTAAATTAATACAATGACCAACTTTTAATTTAGATAATGTTGTTTTTTTAAGAGTTTCAGGAGACAAATCTGAAAAAAAAACATTTTTTTCAATCTTTGAAACTGTTAAGCATACTCCAGAACAACTAATTGACTCTCCCATTTTTATGTCAGAAAAAGAGGTTTTGATAGCAATTACTTCTCTGTTTTTACTTAAATATTTTACTTGACCAATATCTTCTATTATTCCTGAAAACATTTTTTGAAATTACTTTCTTGTTAAAATTTCTAATGTATCATTTCCAATTTTTTTTACATCTTTTTTTAATAGCTTAATTTTTGATAAATCATCTAATTCAACTTCCGTCGCATTAAAACCTTTTCTACCAATAAAATAATTACCCCTAAAAATAAAAATGTCATCAAACTTTCTTTCCTTGAGGAATAGTGAAAAAATTTTTGCTCCCCCTTCAACCAGTAGGTTGTTTACTCCCATGGATGCAAGTTTTTTAAGAATATTTTTCAAATTATAACTTTTTTCAGCTAAAGTAAGAACTTCAACGTTTAATTCTAAAAACTTCTTTTTTTTTTCTATACTTTTTTGTTGAGTAAAAATTAATGTTTTATGTTTTTTACAATTTTTAAAAATTTTATAACTACTATCTAAATCAAGCTTCCTACTTAGGATAACTCTTAAGGGAGTAAACTTTTCAAGGCCGTCAATTCTTGAAGTTAACAAACAGTTATCTACCTTGACTGTATTAGATCCTACAAGTATGGCATCCATTTTAGATCTAAGTAAATGACTGAAAAAATTTGATTTTTCATTAGTTATTTTTGTTTTTTGGTTTTTTATTGCAATGTGTCCATCTAATGATGTTGCAAGTTTTAAAAACACTCTAGGTCTTTTTGACTTTCTACTCAAAAAATATCCTTTGTAAATTTCATCTATTTCTTCAGATAAATACCCGCTGGTTACATCTATATTACTTTCCATTAGTTTTTTTTCTCCTTCCCCATTCACTCTAGTATCAGGATCAATTGCCGCAAAAACGACTCTATTTATAAATTTTGAATCTATAATTTTTGAAACACAGGAGGGTCCTCTTCCCTCATGACAACATGGTTCTAATGTTGAGTAGAGTGTATATTTTTTATTCTTTTTAAAATTAAAATTATTAATCGCGTTATACTCTGCATGAGGTCTTCCCGAAACACCAGTCACTCCTAGGGAAACAATTTTGTTAACTCTATAAAAAGTATCCGACTCAACTAAAATTGAAACTACAGGAGGGTTTGGAAATGTTTGTCCAACTATTTGTTTTAAAACTGATGTAGCAATCTTTATATAATTTAAATCAAAAAACACTTATGGGTTATTCATTTTTAAGATTCAAATTTTTATCAATAAATTTTCTGAAATCGTCAGTTTCTTGAAAATCTCTGTATACAGATGCAAATCTAAGATATGCCACCCTATCTAATTCTTTCAAAGCATCCATTACTAATTCACCAATTAATTTAGATGGAATTTCTGTTTCACCTGAGCTTTCAAGCCTCTTTTGTATACTGTTAGCTATTAACTCAATCTTTTTAGCCTCTACTGGTCTTTTTCTACATGAAACTCCAATGGACCTAACGAGTTTTTCTCTATCAAAAGTAACTCTTGATTCATCTTTTTTAATTACCATTAAATCTCTAAGCTGTACTCTTTCAAATGTGGTGAATCTAGCTGCACATGCAGGACATTGTCTTCTTCTTCTAATTGAATTGTTATCATCTGAAGGCCGTGAATCCTTTACTTGGGTCTCATCATGGCCGCAGAATGGACAACGCATAAATTATCCCTTAAATAGCTTGACTATAAATTGGGAATTTATCACATAAAGCCTTAACTTTAAGTTTTACCTCAGATTCGACTTTTGAGTTATCATCAGGATTCTGTGAAAGACCGTCAAGTACGTCGCCGATAAGGTTTCCGATTTCTCTAAATTCATTTTCTCCAAATCCTCTGCTAGTGCCAGCTGGCGAACCAAGCCTAATTCCAGAGGTTACAAAAGGACTTTCGGGGTCAAATGGCACACCATTTTTATTACAGGTGATACCTGCATTTTCAAGTGATCTTTCAGCTGCCTTACCAGTCAAATTTTTTGGTCTCAAATCCACAAGAACTAAATGAGTGTCTGTTCCACCAGATACCACTGCAAGACCTCTTTCTAACATAACATCAGATAGAACCTTGGAGTTACTTACAACTGCATTAATATAATCTTTAAATTCAGGTTTTAGAGCCTCACCAAATGCAACTGCTTTAGCACAGATGACATGCATAAGTGGTCCTCCCTGAAGACCAGGAAAAACTGCAGAGTTAATTTTTTTTGCATGATCAGGGTTATTAGTCAAAACTATTCCACCTCTAGGGCCTCTGAGCGTTTTGTGAGTAGTGGATGTAACAACATCTGCAAACTCTAGAGGGTTAGGGTAGACACCAGTAGCAACAAGACCAGCAAAGTGAGCCATATCCACGAGAAAATAAGCGCCAACTTTATCAGCAATTTCTTTAAATTTTTTAAAATCAATAACTCTAGGATAAGCGGAACCACCGGCAATAATTAATTTAGGCTTATGTTCTAAGGCGAGACCCTCAACTTCTTCAAAATCAATAAGAGTTGTGTCTTTGTTAACGCCATATTGAACTGCGTTGAACCATTTTCCTGATTCGTTAGGAGGAGCTCCATGTGTTAAGTGACCGCCTGCGGCAAGAGACATCCCCATAATTGTATCACCAGGCTTCAGAAGCGCTAGAAAGACTGCCTGATTAGCCTGTGAACCTGAATGAACTTGAACATTAGCAAAATCTGCATTAAATAATTTTTTAATTCTATCGATACATATATCCTCAACAACATCAACATGCTCACATCCTCCGTAGTATCTTTTACCGGAGTAACCTTCGGCATACTTATTTGTAAGTATTGTACCTTGAGCTTCTAAAACTGCTTTTGAAACGATGTTCTCAGAGGCAATAAGCTCAATTTGGTCATTTTGTCTATGATACTCATTTTTTATAGCATCAAGTACCATTGGGTCTGTTTGCGTTAAACTGCTTTCGAAAAAAACTTGTGGTGTCATAATTTCTCCTATTTATTTGATTCTATATGATTAAACTTTTCAAGTCTAGCTTGATGTCGGCCGCCTTCAAATTCTGTATTAAAAAACATAATAAAACATTTAATAGCTTCTTCGTAAGAAATCAACCTTGATCCTAAAACTAAAACATTTGCATTATTATGCTCTCTTGATAATTCAGCCATTTTTTCATTTAAACATAATGCTGCTCTGACCTTTTTGTAGCGATTTGCTACCATTGACATTCCCACACCGCTTCCACAGATAAGAACACCCGATAGGTTTTTTGTTGATATCTCATTAGCAAGTTTATGAGCAAAATCAGGGTAGTCTACGGATTCTTCAGAATTTGTACCAAAATCAGTGAATTCAAACTTATTTTTGAAATAGTCCATTAATTTATTTTTTAAAACGAAACCAGCGTGGTCACTTGCTATTAATAATCTAACCAATTTGCTCTCCCAATTTTTTCAAATCTTTTTTTAACTCTGAAGATAAAAAATAAAGTCCTATTATATTGGGAACTGACATTGCAAAAATCATAGAATCTGAAAAATTAATCACACTTCCTAAATTCATTGATGTTCCAATAATAGTAAAAGATAAAAAAATTATTTTAAATGAATAATCACTCAGCTTACTAATACCAAAAAGATATGTCCAACATCTTAACCCATAATATGACCAAGTAATAAGAGTTGATAATGCAAAAAGTGTGATTGCAACAGCTAAAAGAATGGGAAACCAACTAAAAAATGACTCAAATGCCTGTGATGTTAACTCAACACCTTGAATTCCATCTGCATTTTTATACACACCAGTTATAATAATTACCAAAGCAGTCATCGAACACACTAAAATTGTGTCTATAAAAGGTGACAAAAGAGACATGAAACCAGTATTTAAATGATTATCGCTTTTAGCCGGGGCATAAGCAATTGGTGCTGAACCAATACCGGATTCATTTGAAAAAACTGCCCTTTTTATTCCTGCAATCATCGAACCAATCACACCCCCAGTTGTCGCCTCGAGGCTAAAAGCACCGGCAAAAATTAGTTTAAATGTTTCAGGTAGTAAAGAAAAATTATTTCCAATAATTAGAATACACGAGGAAACATATACTACAGCCATAAGAGGAACTAATTTTTCGGTAACTTTACCAATGGACTTAATACCACCAAAAATTATTAAACCAACAATAATTGCAAAAATACTCCCCCCTAGCCAACCCTTGTTGTACAATGGACTATTAACACCTCCAGATGCCTCTACTATTTGCTGAAAAGCCTGATTAGCTTGAAACATGTTACCTCCACCAAAGGACCCTCCAATACAACAAATTGCAAAAAAAATAGCCAGAAATTTTCCAAATTTAGGTAACCCACAATTACCTAATCCATCAGATAAATATCTAATTGCTCCACCTGAAACTGTTCCATCACTGTGAATAACTCTGTATTTGTGACCTAGGCTGACCTCAACAAATTTAAGAGTCATTCCAAAAAAAGCTGTGATGATCATCCAAATCATGGCGCCTGGACCTCCAATTGATATTGCAACTGCGACACCAGCAATATTTCCCAAACCTATAGTGCCTGACATAGCGGCAGTAAATGACTGAAAATGGGTAATCTCCCCAGGGTGATTTTCATTGTCATATTTACCAAATGCAACGCTTATTGCTCTTTTAAAATATCTAATATTTAGAAATTTAAAATAGATTGTGAAAAACAGACTTGCGAACAATAACCAACAGACAATAAATGGAACATTTTCACCGAAAAAGTTGAAACTACTAAAAACAAAATTAGTAATCAAATCAGAAACTGGTCCAAGTATTAAATCTATTTTTTCGTCAATTGATTTTTCTGTCATAAAAGTTAAATCATTCATGTTTATTTTAATTTTTCAGCTTAATATCTCAATGATTTTTTCGTAACACTTGTAAAGTGAACTTTCTTCAATGCAATATGGTGGCATAATGTAAATCGTGTTTCCAAGCGGCCTCAACAATAAGCCATTATCTAAAAATTTTTTTTTTAAAATTTCACTTTCTTTGGATCCATATTTTACATCGACTTTATTATAATCAAATGCAGCTATACTTCCTATTGTTCTGAATTTTGATGTATTGCTTTTTTTTGAAATTTTTTCTAAACATTCCTTATGAATCAAACTTATTTTTTTAACCTTTTTAAGAGTATTTTCTTTTTTAAACAAATCTAAAGAGGCCAATGCAGATGCACAAGCTACTGGATTAGCAGTATAAGAGTGACCATGTAAAAACGCCTTAGAAATATCACCACCAAAAAAATTGTCGTGAATTTTTTTACTAAATACTGTCGCTGCTAAAGGAAGGTATCCTCCTGTTAAAGACTTTGCTAAACAAATTATATCTGGTTTAATTTTTAAATAATCTGCTGCAAACATTTTTCCAGTTCTACCAAATCCAGTCATTACTTCATCAAAAATAATCATAATGCCAGAGTCTTTAAATTTCTTCAAAACTTTATCAAGAAATTCAGTCCTACAAATTCTCATTCCTGACGCTCCTTGAATTATTGGTTCAATAATAACGGCGGCAATTCTTTTACCATTTTTATCTATAACTTTTTCTGTTTCCTCTAACGCAATCTTTTCATCCCTCTCAACATCATTTTTCCCACTCCAGTATTCAGGGAACGGAATGAAAAATTGTTTTTGAATGACATCTTCAAAAGGCTTATAAAAACCTGAACTAAAACCTACAGACATTGCTCCGAATGTATCTCCGTGATATCCACCAGTCATAGATACAAATTTATTTTTTTTTTCTCCAATATTTGACCAATACTGAATAGCTATTTTCATTGCTATTTCTACCGCTGTTGAACCGTTGTCAGAATAAAAAACCTTTGATAAGTTTTTTGGTAAAATCGAAACTAACTCTTTTGCAAGATCGACTGCTGGCTTATGAGTGAAATCAGCAAACAAAACATGTTCAAATTTTTGTAATTGATTATTAATAGCCTTAATAATTTCTTTTTTACTGTGACCGTGAATGTTAACCCACCAAGATGAAATTAAATCGAAATACTCTTTTCCATCTATATCAATAAGCTTATCATCTCTGGCTGATGAAATTACCAATGGATCATAGTCATTTGAAAGCTGTGTAAAAGGATGCCAAATATATTTTCTATCATCAGATTTAATTTTTTTTTTCATATTAGATTTCAATTTTTTTAGTAAAAGCTTGAATAGTATTTCTAGATAATTCTTTAGCCACCGGCAACCTACCTAATATTTTTATATTTTTTTTTAAAATCTTTTTTCCAAAGAATTTAATTGTTTCCAATGTTTCTAACTCTTGTTTTCCAAAAAAAATAATACCTAACAAATTTATTTTTTTTTTTTTTATAACCTCTAAGGACATAAGTGTATGATTTATGGTCCCTAACTTTGTTCTACTTACTAATATTAAAGGGGTATTCAATTTTTGACATAAATCACTCATTAAATAATTTGAATTAATAGGAACATTTAATCCACCGGCACCTTCAATTACAAGTTTTTTTGTTTTTAAGTTTTTTACAAATTG
>MDTB01186726.1_pt1 | contig 17835 bp, 16 predicted proteins | sample 811161 | NCBI WGS metagenome assembly MDTB01 (sample SAMN05326650, study PRJNA326480) | marine metagenome | isolation source: seawater | place: Mediterranean Sea | collected 2009
GTAAATCTTGTAAAAAAAGTTTTTTTCCTTCATATAACATATGAGCAAGAAAAGTCCGATTGTCAAGTGGAGGAATGACATAAGCACTAAATTTTTCAACAATTTGAGAAGGTATATATTTTTGGTCTAATTCTTTCCGGATATAGTTTGGTATCCCTTCGTAAAGAATATTGTCAGACCCAAGAAAGGTGTCTAGAGAAATTAAAAGTAAACTATCAGAATATACAGTCTTAATCTGATAGTCAACATTATTAGTAAGGGTAATTACTTGTGGAATTTTTGTTGAAGGAAAATAATGTTTTATATGTTTAAATAAAATAGAAACTTTCTTTTCTAGAGGTTTGATATTATCAAAAACTTTAATAACTGCATCTTGAAGCAATATTTGTAATGTGTCTTTTTGTCTATTTATCCAAACACTATCGGAAAATTGTTTTGGAAATAAAAAAGGATATTCTTTTTTTAAGTGTGGAATAACATCTGGTTTTTGATTGAAAAATTTTAAATCGAAACGCTCGAAAGTTAAATCAACCTTTATTGATTCAATATCAGATTCATTGCTATTATTTGTAGCACAGGACAAAAAAAACAAAGACAAAATTAGAATGCTTTTAACTAAACATAAAAATGAAAAAATATTTTCAATTCTCGACTTAAGATTTGCAATCATACCTATAAAAAAATGTATTTTTATTCAAATTTAGTTTCTATAAATGATTTAATTATGAAATCTGGAAGAAAAGTAGAAAATCATATTATTGAGTGGTTAAAAAGTTATATAAATGATTCAGGAATGAATGGTTTTGTAATTGGAATCTCAGGAGGTATTGACTCTGCTGTAACATCAACACTTTGTGCTAAAACAGGCCACGAAGTTCTTTGTCTCGAAATGCCTATTTTACAAGATTCAGGTCAAGATAATCGTGCTAAAAACCACATAGATTGGTTAAAAAGAAATTTCCCTAATGTAGCTTCACATAGAATATCACTTGATAAAGTATTTTTATCTTTTCAAGAGTCTATTCCACCTGCAGAAAAAAAAGAAAATCATTTTCTGAGTCTAGCTAATACACGTGCGAGACTTCGTATGACAAGTTTATATTATTTTGCAGCATTAAATAAATATTTAGTTGCTGGTACAGGTAATAAAGTTGAAGACTTTGGAGTAGGTTTTTATACCAAGTATGGTGATGGGGGAGTTGATCTGAGTCCAATTGCTGATTTAAACAAAACACAAGTTTTCGAATTATCCGATCATTTAGGTATTAGTGAAGAAATTAGGAATGCAAAACCTACAGATGGTCTATGGGGAGACAACCGCACTGACGAAGATCAATTAGGTGCTTCTTATCCTGAACTAGAATGGGCTATGGAAAATTATAAAAACACAGCTGAAATAAATAATTTATCAGATCGTCAAAAAGTGGTAATGGACTTATATGTAAAATTTCACAAACAGAATCAACACAAAATGAAATCTATTCCTGTTTGCCAAATACCAAAAAAGTTTTTGTGAAAAATACTTTATATAACTCGGTTCAATTTTTTTGAAAGTAATTTTTTAAGACTTTGATATTGCATTACCTCTTCTAAGAATTCTGTATCTTCTTCACTAGAATTGAGGTCATCAACAGTGTTCATTAGGTTTTCTATTTTTTGATCTACTAGAAGTCTTCTAAATGTTAAGATTGTTTCACTTACTAATTGTCCAACGACACTTTTTCTATCTTTTACAAAAATATTTTTCTTCTCCCAGTTGTGAAGTTGATGTTCCTCATCGGCTAAAAGAATATCTGTTAAAATTTTCCCCAAAATAGGATCCTCTTGATGAATAATTTTTTCAGGCTGAACCTTTCCCTCAACTTGGAACTTTTCAATTAACTGATTATATAAAGATTGGAATTCTGGCTGAATCATTTCAACTTCATCTTGCTGAAGATCTAAGAAAACCTTTTCATATACCTTTGAGTGAACTGTTTTGGATTCCTCAATTAAGTTTCCATCTTTATCAGAAGAAACTAAGAGTTCATCAAAAGAGGCATCGTCATTTCCATACTGTATTAGAATACTTATTATTTGTTTTTCAAGTAGTGTGATTGGATTTGTTAGCTTAGGTTTGCTGTCATTCCTTAGTGCAGGTGAAGCTTGTTGATTTAAACCATTATTAATTTTTCTTACAGGAGTGGATTTTTTATTTTTTTCCTGAGCAAGAGCATTAAATAAAACAGCTTCAGAAACATCCATTTTATTAGCACATTCCCTTAAATAAATCTCTTGTTTAATTTTATCAGGAATTTTGGATATACTTTGAACAATTTCACGAACTGTAGATGCCTTTTTTATAGGGTCGTTCTCTGCTTTCTCTAATAAAAGATTTGTTTTAAACTGAATAAAATCCTTAGCCTGTTCAGATAAATAGACTTTAATTTCCTCTAAACTGTGTGACTTAGCAAAACTATCCGGATCCTCACCTTCTGGAAAAGAACAAATTCGGACATTCATTCCCTGCTCAAGAATGAGATCAATTCCGCGAATAGCAGCATTAAGACCAGCTGCATCTCCATCAAAAAGGACCACAATATTAGATGTCAATCTTCTTATTAATCTGATTTGTTCAGGTGTAAGAGCAGTACCAGATGAAGAAACAATATTTTCTACCCCACTTTGATACATCTGAATAACATCAGTGTAACCCTCTACCAAATAACAAATATCTTCTTTTGCAATAGCTTTTTTGGCCTCAAATATTCCATATAAAATTTGACTTTTGTGATAAATATCACTTTCTGGTGAATTAAGGTATTTTGCCATTTTTGAAGTAGATGACAGAATCCTACCACCAAAACCTTGAACACGACCCGCCATACTTCGTATTGGAAACATTACTCTTCCACGAAAACGATCTACTTTCCCTCGTTCATTTTTAATAACTAAGCCTGTGTCATAAATATTTTTTTCTAAATAACCTGCTTTAGTAGAAGTTTTAAAAAAATAATCTATTTGATTAGCTGCATATCCCAAACCAAAAAAACGAATTGTCTCATCAGAAAAACCCCTTTCTCTAAAATAGCTTAAACCAATAGCAACACCTTCTGGCAACTCCCATAAGTCCTTAGAAAATTGTTCTTGAGCAAATTTATTAACAATATATAGGCTTTCTTTTTGGTTGATCTTTTCTTTTTCTTTTTCACTTTGTTCTGTCTTCTCAATTTCTATGTTGTATTTTTTTGCTAAAAACTCAATCGCCTCTGGGTAAGTGAAATGTTCATGTTCCATTAAAAAAGCCACTACATTACCTCCTTTGCCACTACTAAAATCTTTCCATATCTGTTTTACAGGTGATACCATAAAACTTGGAGTCCTTTCTTGAGAAAATGGGCTGAGTCCTTTGAAATTTGAACCTGACTTTTTTAAAGCAACAAAATCTCCTATAACCTCCTCTACACGAGCAGCCTCATAAACTTTATCTATTGTACTTCTTGAAATCAAAAAAAGGTGTTTTTATAAATTTAAAAAAATTCTAACTAAACTCTAAGGAGAATTATGGTGTTTTATATCTTTCGTTCAATAACAAACCCAACCATCCTTTCAAGGGAATCACGATATTCACTTTTTGGGAATTCGAATAACAACTTTAAGGCTTTTTTTTGATAATACTTCATTCTTGCTTTAGCAAAATCTAACCCCCCTTTATCTTTAACTAACTGAATTAATTCATTTACTTTTTTTCTGTCTTTATTAAAGTTTTTAACTATGTTTTTTATTTCCCGTCTTTCAGAGAATGTGGAATTGTTTATGGCATAGATGAGAGGAAGTGTCATTTTTCTTTCCTTTATATCAATGCCTAAAGGTTTGCCTATTTTTTCTTCACCATAATCAAAAAGATCATCTTTAATTTGAAAAGCCATACCTAGATGCTCACCAAATTGATGCATTTTAAGTAATTCTTTTTCACTGCAATTAACAGACTTAGCACCAATTGCACAACAAGAAGCAAGAAGGATTGCTGTTTTTTGACGTATAATATTATAATAAATATCTTCAGTAATATTTAAGGTTCGAGCTTTTTCAATTTGTAAAAGTTCTCCTTGACTCATCTCGCGAACAGCAACAGATATAATTTTTAAAATATCAAAATCTTCATTTTCAATAGACAATAATAATCCCTTAGATAAAAGATAGTCACCAACTAATACTGCAATTTTATTTTTCCATAGTGCGTTGATTGAGAAAAATCCACGTCGCTTATTACTCCCATCTACTACATCATCATGAACTAGGGTTGCCGTATGAATTAATTCTATTACCGAAGCACCTCTATACGTCCGCTCGTTAATCTTACCCTTACCTAACATTTTAGCTACCAGAAAAACAAACATGGGTCGCATCTGCTTACCCTTCCTGTTTACAATAAAATGGGTTATTCTATTAAGCAGAGCAACTTTAGACGACATTGACTTAGTAAATTTCTCTTCAAAGAGATCCATTTCATCATATATTGGTGCTTTTATTTGCTCAACAACTTTCATATTAGAAAGATACCATTTCTAAAGATATTGGAAGAATTTCATTATTGCTTTTAATTTGATTGCTGCTTATTGGCTAGTTGACCACAAGCAGCTGCAATATCTTCTCCTCGAGAACGCCTATAGGTTACATTAATTTTTGCCTTTGAAAGTGCTTTTAAATATGATTCAATAACCTCAACAGGAGCTTCATTCATCGAGGATTTATCTATTGGATTGTATTGAATTAAGTTAACCTTAGAAGGAATTTGATGACAGAATTTTACTAAAGCCTGAATATCTTCCAGCTTATCGTTGATTCCTTCCCAAATAACATATTCATAAGTAATTGGTTTATTTGAATATTCATACCAAAACTTTAGTGCCTTAGAAAGTTCCGTTAATGGGAATTTATTTGCAAAAGGCATTATTTTTTCTCTCACTTCTTGACGAGCACTATGAAGTGACACTGCAAGTCCAAATTTAACTTTATCCTCTGCCATCTTTAATATCATTTTGGGTATCCCTGATGTAGAAAGTGTTATTCGTCTAGGAGACATTGCAAGTCCCTCAGGGTCGATTATTTTATTAATTGCTGATAACACATTTTTGTAATTCATTAAAGGTTCACCCATACCCATAAAAACAATATTAGTCAAAGGACGATTAAAAAATAATTTACTTTGATTGTCCATTGCTACAACTTGATCATAAATTTCGTCAGCATTTAAATTACGTATTCGTTTTAATGCGGCAGTGGCACAAAAAATACAATCTAAACTACATCCAACTTGCGACGAAACGCAAGCTGTAGATCGCTTTGAAGTTGGAATTAAGACTGATTCCACAGTAAATTGATCATGTAGTTTTACTGCGTTTTTAATAGTCCCATCAATACTTCTTTGGTATACATCAATTTTAATATGCTTTATTTCAAAATTAGTTTTTAATAAAGCCCTATGACCAAATGAAAGATTAGTCATCAAATCAAAATCATGGACCCCTTTTTTCCATAGCCATTGATAAACTTGGGTTCCCTTGAAAGATGGTTCGTTATGAGACAGAAAAAATTCTTGAATTTCCTTCTTACTCAATTCACGAATATCTTTTTTTATTTTTTTCACTTTTGATTAAAACCAATATAAACTTGGTTTTAAGGTTTTTATAAAATTAGCATTGCATCTCCATAAGAGTAAAAATTATATTTTTCTTTTATAGCAACCTTGTATGCGTGTTTAATGAAATCAGGATCAGCAAAGGCAGAAACCATCATTAACAGGGTTGATTTAGGAGTATGAAAATTTGTAATCATGCTATTGGCAATTGAAAATTCGTAAGGGGGGAATATAAATTTATGAGTCCATCCTTTATATTGATTCAATAAGCCTGCAGAGGAAACTGAACTTTCTAAACCACGCATAACCGTTGTACCAACGGCACAAATTTTTCTTTTTTTCGCTTTAGCTTCATTTATTTTCGCAACTGCTATGGCATCTATGATAAGCTCTTCAGAATCCATCTTATGCTTTGAAAGATCTTCTACTTCAACTGGGCTAAAAGTCCCAAGACCCACATGTAAAGTTAGCTCTGCTAAGTCAATACCTTTAATCTCTAATCGCTTGAGTAAATGCTTTGAAAAGTGAAGTCCAGCTGTTGGTGCAGCAACAGCTCCCTCATGTTTAGCATAAATAGTTTGATATCGCTCTTTATCATCATCATCAATAGGACGAGTTATATATTTAGGCAATGGTGTTTGCCCTAATTCGGTTAACTTAGAACGAAACTCAGTATAACTACCATCAAACAGAAAACGTAGTGTTCGACCTCTGGAGGTAGTATTATCAATTACCTCAGCTACCAAACTGTCATCATTACCGAAGTATAGTTTATTTCCAATACGAATCTTTCGTGCAGGATCGACTAAAACATCCCAAAGTCGTTGTTCTTGATTAAGCTCACGAAGCAAAAATACTTCAATGCGGGCACCAGTTTTTTCTTTATTCCCAAAAAGTCGAGCAGGAAACACTTTTGTATTGTTCAATGCCATTACATCTCCCTCTTCAAAAAAATCAATTACTTCTTTAAAGGTATGATGCTCTATTTTTTCTTCCTTTCGGTTTAAAACCATCAAACGAGATTCATCTCGGTCAATTGCAGGTTTTTGAGCTAAGAGGGATTCAGGGAGTTCAAATTGAAAGTCTGAAAGTTTCATCTATAAATTTTTAGAATGCAAATATAATGTTCTAAAGAAGGGGTTGTCAAGTAAATTAGCAATTATATATTAGCTATTTTAAAATTGAGACTATTCAAATCTTTCCAAAAGTCAGGATAAGACTTTGATACCACTTCTGCTTTCTTAATAGATAAAGAAATTTTAATTGCGAGTGGGGCAAATGCCATTGCCATTCTATGGTCGTCATATGTTGAAATTGCAATTCCTTTTTTAAAATTTTGGCCAGCAGCTAGATGTAAGCTTTTATCAGTAACTGAAATTTTAGCGCCTAATAAAGAAAGTTCATTATATAACGCTGTTAAGCGATCTGTTTCTTTGATCTTTAGAGTATGTAAACCTTCAAGATCACACCCAATACCTAATCCGTAGCAACTTACAGCTATAGTTTGAGCTATATCAGGAGAGTTCGAAAGATCCCATTTGATTCTTTTATTAAGTAAGACTTTTCCTTTTGTTAAAATTAAATTATTCCCTTCAAAACGAGAATTTACTCCCAAATCTTTATAAATGGACCTCAACACAGAATCACCCTGTAGACTATTTTTTTTATAGCTTTTAAGATAAATATGAGCTTGGTCAGCTAATGCAGCAATGCTGAAAAAATATGATGCAGAACTCCAATCAGACTCGACAATTTGGACTGAATTTTTAATTTGATTAGAGTTCTTGACTATGATTCGCTGACCTTTAAAATCCGATTCAACACCTAAATCTGTCAATAAGTCTAGTGTCATATTAACATAGGGTAATGAAGTTACTTTTCCAACAAGATTTATTTCGATACCTTCATCTAAAACAGAACCTAACATAATTAAAGAGGAAATATATTGACTGCTTATATCAGCAGGAAGGCTTATCGACCCACCATATAATTTTTTACCTTTAATTCTTAGTGGTGGATAACCTTTTTCTTTTTCGTATTCAATATTAGCTCCTAATAATTTAAGAGCTTCAACAAGAATTTTAATAGGTCTCTGTTGCATTCTGGATGAACCAGTCAAAACAACTTCTCTTCCCTCTATTTGAGAAAAATAAGCTGTCAAAAAACGCATAGCAGTTCCAGCATGTTGGATGTCAATTAAGTCTGAAGTAGAATTAAGTGCAGATTCCATGACAAAACTATCATCAGAATTAGACTTATTTTCAATTTTAAAATTTTTAAAAAAAGCTTTTAAAAGGAGTAATCTATTAGTTTCACTTTTAGAACCTGTGATTTTTATTTTCCCATTACAAATCTGTGTTTCATGTGAGATATTAAGATCCATTTTTTAATCTAGAGTTTTAACTTTGGATTTCTATGGTGTCTGTCATGATCACGTTTTGTTTTTTTTTTCATTCTTTTTTCAAAAGCAGCATTCAGATCTACCCCAGTTTGGTTTGCTAAACATAGAGTGACAAAAATTACATCAGCCAACTCTTCGCCAAGGTCTTTACTTTTATCAGATGTCTTTTCGGATTGTTCTCCATATCTTCTTGAAATAATACGTGCTACTTCTCCCACTTCTTCCGTTAACTGAGCCATATTAGTGAGTTCATTAAAGTAACGTACTCCGTGCTTTTTAATCCAATTATCAACTGCCTTCTGAGCTCCTTCTAAATCCATCTTCAAAAATAAGAATTAATGTTGGCATTCCATACCAGATATAATTTTAGATGAAAATTTGATTTAATTCATCCATAGAATAAACAATTGGACATTGATTATGTTCAAATTCATTATGAGTATTAAAGTGAATGGCTTGCATTCCAACATCTAATGCACCTTGTATGTCGGCTTCAAGACTATCTCCAATCATAATTGAGTTATAAGCAGATGTTTTTGCCAACTCAATAGCAGTGAAAAAAATTTGGGGGTGCGGTTTTTTAAAACCAATTTTTTCTGCAGTAAAAATATTTTGAAAGTAAGTTTTTAACCCTGAATTAACTACTTTGAAATTTTGAACTTCCTCAAAACCATTAGTAATAATGTGTAATCTATATTTATTTTTTAGTCCATTAATAAAATCAAGAGTCCCATCAAATAAATAAGTAAAAGAGCTTAGATGGGTTATATAAAGTTCTGATATTTCTTCGATTTGTTTCAAACTAATATCAAATTTTATTTTTTTGAAGGTCTGAACTAATCTTTGAATTCGAAGTTCTTTTTGACTAATTTTATTTTCTCTATACAATTTCCAACAAGCATGGTTAATAGGCGTATAATGAATGAGAAAATTTTCAATGTCTAGTGAGAAATTAAATTGATTGAAAATTAATTTAAACGTCAAAGCAGAGTTTTTCTCAAAGTCCCATAAAGTATGGTCTAAATCAAAAAAAATATCTTTAATTATTTTAGTATTTGTCACTTTTTTAATTTGCTTAAACTTAATTAAAATTCTGAGATACGAGCTTTTAAAGTTTCCCAACTCAAATCTCCAAAATTCCCCGAACTCATCATTACTAATACTGTATTGTTGTAATTTTTCTTAATTAAGAAATTTTGGAGGTCATCCTTTTGATTAAAAACCTCTATAGATGATCTTTTAAATCCATTTTTAATAGACTCAAATTTAATGGGAGTTAGTTGTTTTATTTTTAAAGTTTCCAAATTGTAAAAAATGACAGCCTCATCAGCTTGATCCAAACAATGTGCATACTGACCAATGAATTCTGTATTTAAACTACTGTATGTGTGCAATTCAAGACAAATTATAGTTTTATGATTTAAAAATTGTTTTTTTATAGCACTTGAAGTGGCTTTTACCTTACTCGGTGCATGCGCAAAATCTTTAAAGAGTAATGATGTTTTACTCTTTACCATACATTCGAGTCGCTTTGATGCCCCAGTAAAGTTTGGAATAGCTTCATAAAAATTTGATGAATCTACACCCATCAACTGGGCAACCCACTGTGCTCCAGCTAAATTCAATAAATTATGTTTACCAAAAACTGATAGAGGTAAATTACCTTCATTAGTTACAAGATAAGTAACATCATTTTCAATAAAGTGATTTGGAGTTTTATATGGGATTTTTTTGATTGTGTTGGTGGAAGCATCAACCAATACTCTTAATATTTCATCTTCAGCATTGTATATTAATACGCCTCCTTCTTGGATAGAAGCAATAAAAGATTCAAATTGTTCGATATAGTTTTCAAATGTTGGAAAAACATTTACATGGTCCCAAGCAATTCCACTTATTAAAGCAATTTCAGGATTATACCAAAGAAACTTTGGTTTCAAGTCAATCGGGGATGACAAATATTCGTCTCCTTCTAGGAGTATAAAATCATTCTCTGTTGAAATTGAAAGAGTCTCTTTCATAAATTTTAGCTGGGCTCCAACCATGAAATCAGTTTTAATGTCATGATATTTTAATACATGTAAAATCATCGAAGCAATTGTAGTTTTCCCGTGGCTTCCTGCGATAACAATTCGAGATTTATCCTTTGATCTATCGGCTAAAAATTCTGGATACGATTGAATTTTTAATCCAATTTCTTTTGCCCTTAATAACTCTGGATTATTTTTTTTTGCATGCATTCCCAATATAACAATATCGATTTCAGAATTAATTTTTTTGGGAAACCATCCAAAATCTTTAGGAAGTAAACCTAAAGATTTTAAATTGCTTTTGGAGGGATCATGGATATTATCGTCACTTCCACTTATTATATGACCATGACGATGCATTGCAATTGCTAAACTATGCATAGCGCTTCCTCCTATCGCAATAAAATGTAGTCGCATCATAACTCCAACGATTTAAGTAAATTCCTTAGTTTTTCATCAGAAGATTGATTTAAATACAATTCAGTTTTAGAAATAAAAAAATTCATTTTTTCCATATTCTTTAATCCCTTTGCGAGTCGAGCACTTTGGTAATAAACCCATGATATTGGGACTGTGTCTTTTTGTCCATATGTTTCAGAGAAATATGATAAAGCACAAAGACCCCAATTTTCATTTAATTCAAAATCTGCCGCAATTCTTCCTAAATCATAAGCTAAATCTCTTCTATAATCTTTTAAAAAATTTAAAGAACATAAATTATAATTTTTATTAAGAAAGTTGAATAATCCTTTATAAACTTGTTCAGCACTATTAAAATCTTCATTAATTTCGTGCATTGAGCCTTCTGCCAAAAAACCTTCTAGTGGATTTAGAAATTTTATTTCACCTATAATTTCTTGCGCTTTGGTTTTACTCCCTCCTAAAAGGGGCGGTAAAGAAAGTAAAACATCAACCTGAGCTCTTAAATAATTCACATTCTTTGGCTCTAAACGAACAGCATTCTCAAAAGCAGGTTTCATAATTTTAACGTATTTAAGAGAAGAAAATACAGGAACCTCTAAAGAACGAAATCCTGCAGCGCCACCCAATAGAAAATATCTCTCAGGGGAAGGATTTAAATCAATTGCTCTTTTAGAGAAGTCGATTGAGTTTTCCCAATCTTTATAAATAAAAGATAAGCGGGCTAAAGAATCTAATATTTTAATTTTTTTTGTTTGTTCGAAAACCTTAGTAAGATATTCCATTTTATTTTGATAGAAAATATCTGATTCAAATGGGTAAGAAACAACTGGTGTTAAATCTTGAGCTTGAAAAACAAAACTTTTAAAAATAAATGAAAATAATATTAGTTTTTTAAGCATCTCATTCGTTTAAAAGTTTCCAAAGTGAATCTTTAAGTTCACTTAAATTATATTGAGTAAAACTAGATATTACAAGGCTCGGTACTTTAAAAATTGTATTTATCTCGATAACATATTCTTTTTTTAATTCATCATCTAATAAATCACCTTTTGAAATAATTACCATATATTTTTTATCTAACAGCTCTGGATTATATTGCTTAAGTTCGTTATGAAGTACTTCAAATTCAGCTTTTACATCTTTAGAATCAGAAGGAATAACAAAAAGTAAAATAGAGTTTCTCTCGATATGCCTTAAAAAATAATACCCTAACCCCTTTCCTTCAGCCGCACCTTCAATAATTCCTGGGATATCTGCCATTACAAAAGAGCGGTAGTTTCTATAATCCACAATTCCCAAATTGGGTTTAAGTGTAGTAAATTCATAATCTGCGATCTTAGGTTCGGCAGAAGTCAATGCCGCAAGAAGGCTTGATTTACCTGCATTAGGAAAACCAACTAATCCTACGTCTGCCAAAACCTTTAATTCAAGTGTTATTTGAGAGCTGACTCCTTCAATACCTGATTGTGCATAACGTGGTGTCTGACGTGTAGAAGACTTAAAATGCCAATTCCCACGACCTCCAAGACCACCTTTTAGTAGTATTTCTTCCTGATCCTCTTCAGTGATTTCGAATAATACATCATTAGACTGAGTATCTCTAATTACTGTGCCTAAAGGAACCTCAATGAATATATCTTCTCCTTGATTTCCACTGCTGCGATTTTTGCTTCCGTCTCCTCCATGTCCAGCAGAAAAATTTTTTTTAAACTTAAAATTATACAAAGTCCAAAGTTGCTTATTCGCTTTTATGATAACGTGGCCGCCTCTCCCACCGTCTCCTCCATCTGGTCCACCTTTGGTAACAAATTTTTCTCTATGTAAGTGTATGGAGCCCTTACCTCCATTTCCTGATGAAACGATAAGCTTCACATAATCAACAAAATTTCCTTCAGTCATTTCATTTATAAACTATCTATAAGATTTGTAAGACGGTCAGTAATTTCACTTATAGTACCAATTCCATTTATGCTATAGAATTTATTTTGATTTTGGTAATATGCTTTTAGAGGAGATGTTTTTTGATTATATTCTTGAAAACGGTTACGGATTTTTGTTTCGTCTTGATCATCAATTCTTCCGCTAGACTTTCCCCTCTCCAGAAGACGTTTAACCAATTCATCATCATTTGCTTCCAAAGCTAATGTGATGTTAATTTTCATCTTTTTTTTATTTAAAAAAATATCCAAAGATTGAGCTTGGGATTCTGTCCTAGGAAAACCGTCAAAAATAAAACCAAAAGACTGTGAGTTATTATCAACCTCTTCTTCAAGCATGTCAATAGTAACCTGGTCAGGAACCAAGTCTCCTTTATCCATATATGATTTTGCAAGAATGCCGAGTGCCTTTTTATTTTTTATGTTCTTTCTAAACAAGTCTCCAGTTGAAATATGAATTAAATTATATTTAGCTTTTAAAAACTCTGCTTGAGTACCTTTTCCCGCTCCAGGTTTTCCAAATAAAACAAGATTAATCATTTTTATTTTTTGGTTAAATATACCCATTTTAGACGGCTTTTTTTAATTGCAAAAAACTTATCCGTATTTTTGTAAAAATTAATGATGAGTTTTATTTCTGGGCAAAATATAATTGGGATTTTAGGTGGCGGACAACTAGGTAAAATGCTTTTAAGTGTAACCCGCGAGTGGGATATTCATACTAAAGTAATGGACCCTAATAATCAAGCTCCATGCAAACTTAGTTGTAATCAATTTGTTCAAGCTGATCTTATGGATTATGATGCAGTAGTAAACTTTGGTAAAGATGTAGATATCCTAACTATTGAAATAGAAAATGTAAATACAGATGCTTTACATTTTTTAGAAAATCAAGGAGTTAAGGTTTATCCTCAAGCTTCAGTTCTCAGAATAATCCAAAACAAAGGGTATCAAAAAGAATTTTATTTGAAAAATGATATTCCCACTGCTTCCTTTGAGCTTTTTAAATCCAAAGAATCATTAAAAAACGCTGTAGCTCGCGGATTTGTTTCATTCCCTTTTGTATGGAAATCTGAATCTATGGGTTATGATGGTTATGGAGTTAAAATTATAAGGTCAAATCAAGATCTAGAAAACATCAGCGAAGACTCATGCATGGCAGAAGACTTGGTTTCCATAGACAAAGAATTAGGGATCATTGTTTGTAGAAGTCCTAAAGGTGAAATACAGATTTACCCCTGTGTAGAAATGGAATTTCATCCCGAAGCAAATCAAGTTGAATATGTTTTGAGTCCTGCAAGAATTTCTAAAGCCACAGCCAAAAAAGCTGAAGACATTGCACTTAAAGTATCAAAAGCTTTCAAACATGTTGGATTGTTGGCTGTAGAATTATTTTTAACTAAAGAAGGTGAAATATGGGTAAATGAAGTTGCCCCAAGACCACATAATAGCGGTCATTACAGTATTGAGGCATCATATACTTCACAGTACGAACAGCATATTCGGGCTATTATGGATCTTCCTTTAGGAAATACAGAAAATAAAGTAGCGGGTGTTATGGTAAATCTTGTAGGAAAAGAAGGTTATTCGGGACCCGTCCATTATAAAAATATTGAACATATTCTAGCAATTGAGGGAGTAAAACCCCATATTTACGGAAAAAAAGAAACTCGCCCATTTAGAAAAATGGGACACGTAACCGTAGTTAATAAAGACTTGAATATCGCAAGAAAAATTGCAGAAGAAGTTAAAGAAACTATAGAAGTAATATCAAAATAATATGGTACAAGTAGGAATAATTATGGGAAGTCAATCAGATCTCCCAGTCATGAAAGAGGCAGTTGAAATTTTAGAAAATCTAGGAATATCCATTGAGGTTGATATTGTGTCAGCTCATCGAACACCTGAAAAAATGATGTCTTACGGAAGTGAAGCACATAAACGAGGAATTAAAGTAATTATTGCTGGTGCGGGTGGTGCCGCTCACCTCCCAGGAATGGTTGCTTCTGTAAGCCCTCTTCCGGTAATAGGTGTCCCTATCAAATCTAGCAACTCTGTGGATGGATGGGATTCCATCCTTTCAATTTTACAAATGCCAGGAGGCGTTCCTGTTGCAACAGTGGCTTTAAATGGAGCCAAGAATGCTGGTATTATAGCTGCTCAAATTTTAGGTGTTAAAAGTGAAAAAATTCAAAAAAAAATCATAGACTATAAGAATAGTCTTAAAGAAAAAGTTAATCTAAGTAGTGAGCAGATAAAAAAATAAAACTTTGACTAATCCACTGATTGCTGAATTCAAAACTAATTTCGAAGCAACTCCTTTTTCGAAAATAAAAATAGTAGACTTTATTCCGGCCATAAAAAAAACAATTTCGGTAGGATTAGATGAAATCAATTCTATAATTAATCAAAAAGAAGTTCCAAGCTTTAAGAATACAATAGAAGCCATAGAAAAATGTGGGAGTCTAGTTGGAAGAAATGCTACTATACTTTTTAATCTGAATAGTGCAGAAACTAATGATGAGCTTCAAGGGATCGCTAAAACTGTAGCTCCGTTACTTTCCAAATTTCAAAATGACATCCGCTTAAACGAAGATTTATTTAAACGCATTCAATTTGTATATAAGAATGAAGACCGGAAAATTCTGAACACTGAACAAATAATACTTTTAGAAAAAGAATATAAGGGCTTTGTTCGTAATGGTGCATTATTAGATAATAAAGCAAAAATAAAATTAAGAAATATTGATATGCAGCTTGCCGAGTTAAGTTTAAAATTTGGTGAGAATGTTTTAGCTGATACCCAGAATTACCAACTTCATATTAAAAACAAAAAAAAACTAAAAGGTCTGCCTATATCATCAATCGAAATGGCTGAGTCAATTGCAAAAAATCAAAATAAAAAAGGGTGGATTTTTACGTTAGACTACCCAAGCTATATTCCATTTATAACTTATGCTTATGATCGAAAATTAAGAAAAGAAATAAATTTTGCATTTTCAAATCGAGGTTTTCGAAAAAATGAAAACAATAACACAAATATCATATTACAAATTATTTATTTAAGACAAAAAAGAGCATCCCTTTTAGGATATAATTCCCATGCAAATTTTGTCTTGGAAGAAAGAATGGCTGAATCGGAGGAAAACGTTCAAAACTTTCTAGATGATTTAACTAAAAAATCCAAACCATTTGCAAAAAAAGAATGGACATCAATGCAAACTTTTGCTAAAAAACATTTAAATATTAAAAAGATAGAAAAATGGGATTTTGCATTTGTTTCTGAAAAATTAAAAGAAGTAGAGTTTGATTTAAATGAAGAAGAGCTTAAGCCATATTTTCAATTAGATAATGTTTTAAGTGGCTTATTTGAAATTGCTAATAGGCTATATGGAATGAGGTTTGTAGAAAACAAGAAATTAGATAGCTATCATGAGGAAGTTAAGGTTTTTGAAGTATACAAAAATAATAACTTTTATGCATTACTGTATACTGATTTCTTCCCTAGAATAGGAAAAAGGAGTGGGGCTTGGATGACAAGTTATAGGTCTCAAAAAAGAAATCAACGTCCTCATATTTCAATAGTTTGTAATTTCCCAAGACCAACAAGTAACTTGCCCTCCCTATTAACTTTTCAGGATGTGAGAACATTATTTCATGAGTTTGGGCACGCCTTACATGGAATATCTGCTAATACTAATTATAGTGCATTAAGTGGAACAAATGTATATTGGGATTTTGTCGAGCTTCCAAGTCAAATCATGGAAAACTGGTGTTTTGAAACTGAAGCGTTAAATCTTTTTGCGAAACATTTTAAAAAACAAGATTTAATACCTCAAGATTTAATAAAAAAAATAAAAAAAGCAGCATATTTTCAACAAGGTCTTCAAACTCTAAGGCAGTTAAGTTTTAGCTACCTCGACCTGTCTTATCACAATTCCAATGCATCAAAAATAAAAGATGTAAAAAAACACGAGAAAACTGAAATTAAAAATTTACAATTTACAAAAGACATTCCAGGAAACTGCATGAGTACAAGCTTTTCGCATATATTTCAAGGTGGCTATGCTGCAGGTTATTACAGTTATAAATGGGCTGAGGTTCTAGACGCAGATGCATTTGAACTTTTTTCAAAAAATGGGATATTTGATTCTGATATAGCTAAAAGTTTTTTTGAAAACATCTTATCTAAAGGTGGTACCGAACATCCGATGGTTTTATATAAAAAATTTAGAGGTAAAAAACCAGATAGTTCTGCTTTACTTAGAAGGTCTGGTTTAATCTGAAAAGATTACCAAGAAGAATACCCTCCTTTTAAATCATATATTTTTTTAAATCCTTGAGATTTAAAAACTTTTGAAGCTTTTGAGCTCCTCCCTCCCATTGCACAGTAAACAAGAACAGGCCTATCCCTATCTAATTTTGAAATTTTGTCAATAAAATGTTCTGAGTTATAATCAATGTTTTGAGCTCCTTCTATTGACCCCCTAGAGAATTCCTCTGAGGTTCTAACATCTATTAGTTGAACACCATCTTCCAACAAAACTTTAAATTGTTTTTTTTCCAATAATTGTATGTGAGATTGATTATCAACACATGCAATAAATAAAATAAGTAAAGCTAATTTTTTCATTAGAATAATATCATTTTTAAATAATCTTAAATTTATGAAAATAAATAAAAGGTAGCAGCCCAAAAAATAGGTACAGCCTCTACCCAAAAACTACTTAAGTATTTTGATTTTTTTGGATAGGATCGTTTTAATAAAAAACCCAGAATAATAAAACTTAAAAATGAACTTAAGGCAATAGGCGATAAAAATCCAAATCCTAAAACTGTAATAATAAAATTAATACACAATAGATAATATCCCAAAAACTTGACTTTAACCAATCCTAATTGCTGAGGAAGTGTGTTAAGGTTTTTAGAATCGTAGTTTAAGTCTCGTATTTCAAAAGGTAATATCGCAACAAAAACATAAATACCTTGAATCAATAAAAGTTTTATAAAGAGTTTGATTTCAAATATTAGGAAAGATGAAAATGGTATTCCAACTGTAAGTAATATCCAAGTAATAATTACTAAATATACTTTCCATCCCTTAGCATTTCTCAAATTTTTCATTCCATGATTTAGTGGTAAAGCATAAAGAAATACTAAAACTCCTCCAACTAATGCAATAATTTTTGCTAACAAAGACAAGTAATAATAAAAATAAATCCCAAAAAATAAATTAAACAAAGACAAATAAAAAATTAGATATGGAAAATTATGTGTTTTCTTTTTCCAGATAATAGGGAAATATTTAACGAAATTATATGCAAATAAAGTGCTATTGAAAATAAATATTAACATTTTTATTGATATTGGATTTTGACTCAGCTTTATAGAAATTAGAGCTAATGATACTACAGATAAAGCCAC
>MDTB01146168.1_pt1 | contig 17832 bp, 20 predicted proteins | sample 811161 | NCBI WGS metagenome assembly MDTB01 (sample SAMN05326650, study PRJNA326480) | marine metagenome | isolation source: seawater | place: Mediterranean Sea | collected 2009
GAACCCTCAACCTTCTGATCCGAAGTCAGACGCTCTATCCAGTTGAGCTACGAGCGCATATAATATGTTTTAAATTATTAGATGAATAAAACAATAACATTTTTAGTAAAAGATCCTGACAAAAATCTAAGATTAGACAAGTTTCTTACCAATAAGTTAGAAACGCTTACTAGATCACAGATAAAAAAAGTTATTCTTTTAAAGGGAGTCAAAATAAATAAAAAAATAGTACTTTCAGCCTCTGAAAAAATAAAAAGTGGAAACGAAATTGAGATTTTAATAAGTGAAAATAAAGGTGACCATATCAAACCAAAAAAAATAAAGTTAGATATTGTATACGAAGATAAAGAAATAATTATTGTTAATAAGCCCAGCGGTCTGATAGTTCACCCGGGTGCGGGCAACAAAGAAAGTACTTTGGTCAACGGGCTAATGCATATATATAAAAAAAACTTATCAAATTTAAGTGGCCCTTTCAGACCAGGAATAGTTCACAGGATAGATAAAGATACAAGTGGTTTACTTGTAATAGCAAAAAATAATTTTTCGCATGCAAAATTATCAGAACAATTTAGCAGTCATAGTGTCAAAAGAAAATATGTAGCACTTGTTTGGGGAGTGATTAGACCTCTTAAAGGAAAAATATCAACTCTTTTAACAAGAAGTAAAAAAAACAGACAGCTTATGTCTGTAAGTGCAATATCTGGAAAAAAAGCTATTACTAATTATAAAACATTAAAAGTTTTTAATTACAAAGACGTTCCAAAAATCAGTTTAGTAGAATGTGTTTTAGAAACAGGTAGAACACATCAAATAAGAGTACATCTTTCTTATAAAGGAAATCCATTATTGGGTGACAAAAAATATGGAAAAAAAAAATTAAAGTTTAGAAAAATTGATAAAGATTTTCATGAAATTCTTTCCGATTTTAATAGGCAGGCATTACATGCGAAGAGTTTAGGGTTTCTTCACCCAACAAGTAAAAAATTATTAAGTTTTGACTCAAAATTGCCTAAAGATTTCAAAAAAATGTTGGATTTTCTTGAAAATTTTGATAATTGAAAAATTTTAGTTTATTAATATATATAAAAAATGAGCTCAAAATCTTTAACTCCAAATTTACCTTCTCTATCTGGTGAAGGAGGTCTGTCTTTTTATCTGGCTCAGATAAAAAAATTTCCAATTTTGGATGCGGAAGAAGAATTCATGCTTGCAAAAAATTGGAAGGAAAGAGGAAATTTAAAATCTGCACATAAACTTGTAACCAGCCATTTACGATTAGTGGCAAAAATCGCAATGGGATATCGTGGATATGGCTTACCTATGGCTGAAATAATATCTGAAGGAAATGTTGGTTTGATGCAAGCTGTAAAAAAATTTAATCCTGATAAAGGATTTAGGCTTGCAACCTATGCTATGTGGTGGATTAAAGCATCGATACAGGAATATGTTTTAAGGTCTTGGAGTCTTGTAAAGATGGGAACAACGGCAGCACAAAAAAAATTATTTTTTAATTTAAAAAAAGTAAAAAAGGAAATAGCTCCACGTGAAGAAGGAGATTTAAAAAAAGAACAGATTGATGCGATATCAGACAAGCTAAATGTAAGTCCTGAAGAAGTTGTCTCAATGAACCGAAGAATGATGGGCAAAGAAAAATCTCTTAATGATCCGATAAAGTCTGATGAAAAAGGTGAGTGGCAAGACTGGATTGTAGACGAAGATTTGGATCAAGAACTTTATGTATCTCAAAAGCAAGAATTGAATGAAAAAAAGTCTTTATTACATCAATCTATTAAAATTCTAAATGATAGAGAAAGAGAGATAATAGAGGAAAGAAAGCTTTCAGAAAATCCAAAAACTTTGGATGAACTTAGCAAAAAATATAAAATTAGCAGAGAAAGAATTAGACAAATTGAAACAAAAGCTTTTGAAAAACTTCAAAAAGCAATGCTTAATTCTACAAAGTCAAAAAATTTGCTCCCAAAAAATTAGATTTTAAAAAAGATTTTCTACAAGAATAGTGTCTTTTCTCTCAGGACTGGTTGATATACTAGATACCTTTGTTTCAATAAATTTTTCTAATTCTTTCACATAAACTTTTGCATTTTCTGGTAATTTCTCAAATTCTTTAATCCCTTTAGTAGAAGATTTCCAACCTTTAAATATTTTGTATACTGGCTTAACTTTTAATTGATCATCTGCTGCTGCTGGTAAATAGTTTATTTTTTTTCCGTTGAGTTCATAAGCAATACACATTTTGACTTCATCTAGTTGGTCAAGAACATCTAACTTGGTAAGTGCAATTCCATTTATTCCTGAAATTTTTATAGTTTGTCTTACCAATACACCGTCAAACCATCCACATCTTCTTTTACGGCTAGTAACTGTTCCAAATTCTTTTCCTACAGATCCAAGTTGTTCACCAATGCTATCTTTTAATTCTGTTGGGAAGGGGCCGCTTCCTACCCTAGTTGTGTATGCTTTTGTAATTCCCAAAACATAGTTGATTGTATCAGGGCCACAACCTGATCCTGTTGACGCCATAGATGCAACAGTATTAGAAGAAGTAACAAATGGATAGGTTCCGTGATCAACGTCTAATAAAACTCCCTGTGCACCTTCGAATAACATTTTTTTCTTTTTTTTCTTAAATTCATCTATTCTTTTCCAAACTGGTTGTGAAAATTTTAAAATTTCTGGGGCAATTTTTAAAAGTTCTTTTTTTAAATTATCTTTCTTATAGGGCTCCTTCCCCAAGCCTTTTCTAATTATATTATGATGAACTAAAACATTTTCTAAACGTTTTTCTAAATTGCTTTCAGAAGCTAAATCCATGACACGAATTGATCGTCTTCCAACCTTGTCTTCGTAGGCAGGACCAATGCCTCTTTTTGTAGTACCAATTTTCCCTTCGCCAGCTGCGTTTTCTCTAATTTCATCCATTTCTTTGTGAAGGGGCAAAATAAGGGTAGCCGATTCTGAAATAATCAAATTTTTATTATTAACTTCAACTCCTTCTTTTCTAACATCTTCTATTTCTTCTAATAGTGCCCAAGGGTCAATAACAACTCCATTCCCAATTACAGAAATTTTATTCTTTCTAACTATTCCTGATGGCAACAATCTAAGCTTGTAAGTTTTTCCATCAATAACCAAGGTATGGCCAGCGTTATGGCCGCCTTGAAATCTAATCACAATATCTGCTTGGTCGGACAGCCAATCTACTATCTTTCCTTTACCTTCGTCTCCCCATTGTGAACCAACTACAACTATATTTTTCATTATTTAAATTTCCTGTCTATTTTAATAGAGCTCAAATGATTGATCGGTCCATGACCCTTTCCGTAATTAAGATTGGATCCAATAGACTGATTAACATATTTAATTCCAAGCTCACAGGATTTGTTTAGATCTTTTCCACATGCAAAAAAAGTTGCAATTGCACTCGATAAAGTACAACCTGTTCCATGAGTATTTTTAGTTTTTATTTTTTTATTTTTAAAGATTCTGAATTCTTTTCTATTTAAAAATACATCGTTCATAGTTTTTGTGTTTCTATGCCCACCTTTTATTAAGATATTTTTAACTCCTAATTCAAGCAGAATATTGGCGGCATTAATCATGTCTTTTAGACTTTTAATTTTTGTTCTCGTTAAAACTTCAGCTTCAGGAATATTAGGCGTTACTAAATGAGCTTTTTTCATTAGCTTTTCTCTTAAAGTTTTGATTGCCCTTTCGTTTATCAATTTAAATCCTCCTTTAGCAACCATAACAGGATCTAAAATAATCTTTTTAGTCTTGACCCTACTTAAGGCTCTTATAACTGAAAGAATCACTTCTGATGAATGAAGCATACCGATTTTTATACCATCTGGTTTTATATCTTTGCATGTAAATAAAATTTGTTTTTCTATTTCTTTTGGACTTATAGGAACCACTGAGTTTACGCCTGTTGTGTTTTGGGTTGTAACAGCGGTGACTGCGGTCATAGCATAACAACCTAATGCTGTGACTGTTTTAATGTCTGCCTGAATTCCTGCTCCACCTGAAGAATCTGATCCTGCAATTATTAAAATTTTAGATTTTGGCTTCAATTTACTTTATCGATCTTTTGATTATCTTTATGCATTTTAAAATTAAACTCTTATCATATGACTCCGCCATAATCCTAATTTTCGGCTCGGTTCCAGACTTTCTAACTAAAATTCTTCCTTTGTTACCCATCAGCTTATTGGCATTTTTTATCGAATTTTTACATTTTACTTTGTTTATTATGTCTTTGTCTTTGACAGCAACATTTTCCAAAATTTGAGGCAAGGGTTTAAAAACACTTAATAACTTACTAGCTTTTTTTCCCTTTCTTAAAGAAAATAAAACTTCTAGTGCTACAAGCAAACCATCACCAGTTGTTGCAAATTTACCAAGAATTATATGGCCAGACTGTTCTCCTCCTAAATTAAAACTTAATTTTTTCATTTTTTCCTTAACATATCTATCGCCCACTTTAGATCTGAAAAATTTTATTTTTTCGCTCTTCAAAAATTTTTCTAAACCATAGTTAGACATAAGGGTTCCTATTACCCCGCCTTTCAAAATTCTTTTCGACTTCCATCTCCGAGCAAGCATAGCAATAATCTGGTCTCCATCTGCAATTTTACCTGTCTCATCGCACATTATTATTCTGTCTGCATCCCCATCAAAAGAAATGCCAACGTTTGCTTTAAATTTCTTAACAGATGACCTAATTTTAGATGGATAAGTTGACCCACATTTTTCATTAATATTAAAACCATCAGGTTTTACTCCGATAGGAATAACCTTTGCTCCAAGCTCTTTTAGGAGTTTTGGAGCGGCCTTGTAACAAGCTCCGTTAGCACAATCTAAAACTATCTTTGTGCCTCTTAAGTGAAAATTGCTTGGAAAATTATTTTTTAATATTTTAATATATCTATCGTTTCCATCTTCTAATCGTTTAACCCTGCCCAATAATTTTGGATTTGTAAGTTGTTTTGTATTTTTGGCATCTATTAGCTTTTCAATTTTTTTTTCTATTTTGTCAGATAGTTTCATTCCATCTGGTCCAAATAACTTTAGACCATTATCATAATAAGGATTGTGCGATGCAGTAATCATGATACCCATATTGGCTTTCATAGATTTTGTTAACATGGCAAGTCCATTTGTTGGTAAGGGACCCAGTGTAAAAACGTGCATACCGCCTGAAACCAGACCTGACACAAGTGCAGGCTCCAGAGTGTAACCAGACAGTCGTGTGTCTTTGGCTATAATAGCAACCTGCTTAGTTTTTTTTTGGTTTTTAAAATAAGTTCCTGATGCCAAACCAAATTTAAAAAATTTTTCTCCGGTAATATTTCCCTGATTAACGGTTCCTCTAATTCCATCTGTTCCAAAATATTTATTTTTCATCAGTTTAATAATATTTTTTTAAACACTAGAATTCCTTGTTTGACCTCGTTAACATTGTGTACTCTAAAAATCTGCACCCCTTGTGACAGTAAAAAGAGAACTGAAGCTAATGTTCCACCCGTTCTATCTTTGCTGTCGTACTTTCCAGATATTTGGTTAATAAATCTCTTTCTTGAGGTTCCAACCAAAATAGGAAGTCCTAGACTATGAAACAAAGATATTTTAGAAATTAAAGTCAAATTATGTTTCAAAGTTTTACCAAAACCAATGCCTGGATCTAAGACAATTTTCTTATCTTTAAATTTTTCATTTATTGTTTTTTCAAAAAAATCATAAATATCTAATAAGACATTTTTATAATTAGGGTTTTTTTGCATGGTATTAGGCGTTCCTTGCATATGGTGAAGAACTTTTGAAACATTATACTTTTTTAATTTTGTTAAGGAAGATTGATCATATTTAAATCCTGATACGTCATTTATTAAATCTACACCAAATTTAATACCGCTGACCATTAAATCAGATTTTCTTGTGTCCAATGATAAGCAGGTTTTTTTATATTTTTTTTTAAAATTTTTTAAAACATTTTTAACTCTTTTCCATTCAATTTTTGGATCTACGGTTTCAGATCCTGGTCTCGTGGATTCTCCACCTACATCAATAATGTCTGCTCCAGATTGAATCATTTTTGATATATGTTTAAATGATTTTTTTTTTTTATTAAATTTACCTCCATCAGAAAAACTATCTGGGGTTAAATTTAAAACACCCATTATGGAAGGTGAAGAGAAATTGATATTTTTTATAAAATTTTTTCTTTTTGATGTTATTTTTTTTAGATCTTTGTTAATTGTTTTTTTTGCATTTTTGCTTAGCTTGTTAATATCCTTAAAATGGATAAGGCTACTTTTAATCTTTCTTCTATCCCTTATAAAAATTTCAACATTATCAAAAGCTAGATATTTATTGCCATTAAGAGGAAGTGCTTTTTTTGATCTAATTAGTTCTTTTGCAAATTTTCCATGATAAAAATTACACGCTCTTGTGTAATATTTTCTCATTTTTTGCTTTAGAGAGCCGGTTTAGGTTTTAAACCAATTGTGTCAATGGCTGAGGAAGATTTGTCTTCATCTTGTTCATCTTTTTTTGAAAGTTTTTCAGGTTGAATATTTTTCAGAATTAGATCTCTAATTTCATCACCGGTTAAGGTTTCATATACAAGTAATGCTTTAGCAATTTTATGAAGATCGTCAATTTTTTCTGTTAATACCTTTTTTGCTCTTTCATAGCTAGTGTCGATAATTTTCTTAACTTCATTATCTACTTTTTTGGCAGTTTCTTCCGACATGTGTTGCTGTCTTGCTATCTGTCTTCCAAGAAATACTTCGTCTTCGTTTTCTCCGTAGGCTACGGTTCCTAAATCTTTGCTCATACCGTATCTAGTTACCATGTTTTTTGCCATTTTAGTTGCCATATCAATGTCAGATGATGCGCCGGAAGTTATTTTTTCGTAACCAAAGATTAATTCTTCGGCAATTCTTCCTCCCATTGCCACTGCAATATCTGAATACATTTTTTCTCTAGTAATTGAAAGTTGGTCTCTCTCGGGTAATCTCATAACCATTCCCAGGGCTCTACCTCTAGGTATAATTGTAGCTTTGTGTATTGGATCAGACGCCTTTTCATTCAATGCAACGATAGCGTGGCCACCTTCATGATATGCCGTAAGTTTCTTCTCTTCTTCAGTCATTACCATTGATCTTCGCTCGGCTCCCATCATTACCTTGTCTTTAGCCTCTTCAACATCAGACATCGTCACTACTCTCTTGTTTTTTCTCGCTGCTAACAAAGCAGACTCGTTAACAAGATTTGCTAAATCGGCACCAGAAAAACCAGGTGTTCCTCTAGCGATTGTTCTAAGCTTAACATCGGGCCCAGTATTAATTTTTTTAATATGTACTTTTAAAATTGCTTCTCTTCCAAGAATATCTGGATTAGGAACACCCACCTGCCTGTCAAACCTTCCTGGTCTTAAAAGAGCTGGGTCTAAAACATCAGGTCTGTTGGTTGCTGCTATTAAAATAATTCCTTCGTTTGTGTCGAAACCGTCCATTTCAACTAAAAGCTGGTTTAAAGTTTGTTCTCTCTCATCGTTTCCTCCGCCTAAACCTGCGCCTCTGCTTCTTCCAACGGCATCTATTTCGTCAATAAAAATTATACACGGTGCATGTTTTTTTCCTTGTTCAAACATATCTCTTACTCTTGAGGCGCCAACCCCTACAAACATTTCTACAAAATCTGATCCAGAAATTGTGAAAAAAGGAACGTCTGCCTCACCGGCAATTGCTTTTGCTAATAAAGTTTTTCCTGTTCCTGGTGGGCCAATAAGCAATGCACCTTTTGGAATTTTTCCTCCCAATCTTCTAAATTTTTTTGGATCTTTTAAAAATTCAACTATTTCTTCAACTTCTTCTTTTGCTTCCTCGATTCCTGCCACGTCATTAAATGTAACTTTACCCTGAGCTTCAGTTAATAATTTAGCTTTTGATTTTCCAAAACCCATAGCGCCACCTCTTCCACCTTGCATTTGACGCATGAAAAAAATCCAAACCCCTATAAGTAACAACATTGGAAACCATGATAAAAGAACGCCAATTAAAGAAGGCATTTTGTCCTCTACTGGAGACGCAACTATGTTAACTCCTTTCTCAGAAAGTTTTCCTACTAGTTCCGGATAGTTCGGTGAATAAGTATAAAATTTTGATCCATCAGACAATATTCCTTTAATGTTATTGCCTTGAATTTCTACTTGAACTACTCTACCTGAATCAACTTCTTGAAGAAATTTAGAAAAAGCAATTTGTTCGTTCTGCACTTTTGCTCCTCTTGGATCTTGAAATAGGTTAAACAGTCCAACTGATAAAAGGACTATTAAACCCCACATGATTATATTTCTAAAGTTCATACTGTATAAATAGGTATTTTTATAATTTAAACAAGTATATTGAAACGAAAACAATTGTTAAAAATAGGGCAATTTGTCCTTAATTTTGTAATATACTGTTAAAATTTTAAAATTCCCTTGAAACATGCAAAAGGTTTTTTCTTTTTTCAAAGAGGCATCCCCCTAGGGTACACTTTTTTAATTTATTGTTATCAAAACGATTAATTAAATTAACAATTTTGTAAGATCTTGGGGGGTAGTAAGTATTGGCTCTCTTTTTCACTATGTTGTTAATGATCCTAAACTTTATCTCCTCAGGCTCTTTTTTAAAGGCTATTAAGTTTAAAACTGTTTCTGTTTTTTTGAATTTAACCAATTTTTTCATAGACTTGGTTACATAAAAATTTATTGCATCTTTTGTTAGGGAAATGTTTTTTATAGAATGAGCTATTCTTTCTGGGTTAAGACCTTTTTCTTGAAGGATCTTTTTAAGATTCCTAACATTTGTTCTTAAAAATTTTTCATTGGTATTAGTTGGGTCTTTAAATGTTTTTCCAAATACTTTTTTAGCGATATAGGATAGTTCTTTCTTATTTGAGTCAAGGAATGGTCTCACTAGATTAATTCCTTGTTGTAATTTGGTTTTTTCACTCATTGACGACAACCCCTCTACCCCGCTGCCTCTGGAAAGCCTGATAAAAAATGTTTCTATTTGATCATCTTGATGGTGTGCTGTTATTAAATATTTTGTCCTGTTTTTTTTACAAAATTTTGATAGCAATTCATATCTTGTATCTCTGGCATTTTTTTGAATATTTTTAACAATTCTTTTCTTATTTTTCAAAATCTTCAGTCTAATATTATTTTTTTTAAGTAATTTTTTTACTTGTTTAGCTTCTTTGCTTGAGTTTTTTCTTATTCTGTGGTCAACCAGAGCAAAAAAAACTTTATATTTTTTTTCTCTTATTAAAATACTACTTAAGGCTGCTAAAGCCATACTGTCAGGCCCCCCGGATACTGCGACTGTAAAAGATTTGCAGTTTTTATTTTTTAATAGAGTTTTTTTTAACTTTAAATATAAATTTAAAACTTTCTTATCTCTGAGGAAGGCATTGTTAAGTTTTCGAACATTTAAACTTTTTCTTTTCATACTCAGCTTTTTGTAGCACAGACGGACTAGCTTTTGGATATTCTTTTTTAACTCCTGTAATCATTAGGCACCCTTGTTCTTTTTCGCCCATTTTAACCAAAGTACTTCCAAGCTTTAATAGATTAATTGCTGCTTTTTTACTTTTGGGATAATTTTGATAACCGTCTAGATATGCTGCGGCGGCATCCTGGTATAATTGTCTTACTCTAAAAGTTTCACCGTACCAATACTGTGCGCTACCTGCCAAATCATTATCTTTATTTTTGTCTATAAATTCTCTTAATGCAAATTCGGCTGTTTCATAATCTCCGACCTTTATGAAGCTTACAGCAAAATCATATTGTTCTTTTGCTGGTTTGTTTGGCAACAGAGATTTTCTTGGTTTTTTTTCTGTTACCACTAGACCTGCAGTTTCAACTGACTGTGTTTGTTGTACTTCACTTGCGGTCGTTAAATCTGTATCCGATATTCTTCCAAGATCTTGTGGTAAATCAGTTCCTGGAAGTCGTTTTTTCTTTTTAGAAACAGATTGTGGAGAAACTCCAGAATTTTCTAGATCACTAAATCTCATTTGGTTATCGGACTGAATTTTTGTAATTCTGTTTGACAATCTATCAATCTTAAAATTGATTTCTTCGTACTTGTTAGTTAATTCTTGAAATTGTTCTTCTATTTCATTCAGTTTTAACAAGTGCCTGGTCAAAACATCTTCGTTTAGATTGTTGGATGAAATTTTAACAGATTGAATTTCTGATGTTTTATAAAAAGCCTTCTCAAGAGTTTTGAGATCAGCACTAATTTTTTGAAGTTCCTTTCTTACATCTTCCGCTGACTCCTCCTCGGCTTTCAAAAAAGTAAGCAAAGAAATAGAAATGATGAAGAATACAAAAATAAGTTTTGTTGAAAACATGTTTCTTGCAAAGATCATTAAATGTATTTATTTACAAAAAAAATGGCAAAAAAAAGACCCCATTACTTCAATAATAATGGGGTCTTTAGTGTTTATAAAACTAATTAGCTTTTACTGTAACTGATCTTCTGTTTTGAGACCAAGCTAGAGGGTTAGATGCTGGATTAACTGGTTTTTCTTTACCGTAACTAATTACGCTAAGTCTTTTTCCAGAAATTCCGTAAGTCATCAAATAATCTTTTGCAGCGTTTGCTCTTCTTTCGCCTAACGCTAAGTTGTACTCTCTAGTACCTCTTTCATCAGCATGACCTTCTACTGTAACTGTAATATCTTTATTTTTTCTAAGCCACGTAGCTTGCTTTCTTAAAGTGTCTCGAGCAGCTGTCGTTAAGCTTGATTTGTTTGTAGCAAAAAAAACTCTGTCCGGAACACCCTTCGCTAAATATTCAATAGTTTCAGTTCCGGTATACACGTCCCCTGTGAGGTCGCCCTTCTTAGCAGTTGAGCAAGCCGATAGAACTAAAGCACCAAACAAAACTATTAAAAGGTTTCTAAGCGCTATGTTAAATTTCATATTTTATCTCCTAAATATATTTAAGGTGTGGGTAATATTTCAAATTTATCTAGATGTTGCAAGCACAAATTGTGCAAAAAATACCTCTACTTTGATAATAAAGAGGACCAAGATGGGTCCGAGGCATCTGTTTCCGTTTTGACCCTCCTCTCATTATAACCCGTTATATCTATAGACCACAACTTGGCTGAAAAGCCTTTTCCGGTTTTATCAGATTTAGTTTCTCTATAAAATATTAAAACCCTTCCATTTGGAGACCAGGAAGGTGCTTCTTGATAAAAATTTTCCGTAAGCAATCTTTCACCTGTTCCGTCTGCTCTCATAACCCCAATATAAAATCTTCCTTTTCTTACTTTTGTAAAAGCTATCAGATCTCCTCTTGGGGACCATACAGGAGTTCCGTAAAGTCCGTTGCCATGTGTTATTCTTTTAACACCTGTTCCATCGCTTCTCATTACATAAATTTGCTGGAGGCCACTTCTATCAGAATTAAAAGCTACATATTTTCCATCTGGTGAATAAGATGGTGAAGTATCAATTGAAGGATGTTTTGTTATCTGTTCTACGACTCTAGTTTTTATATCCATGGAATAAATATCTGAGTTACCGTCTTTTGCGAAACTCATAATAATTTTTTTTCCATCTGGAGAAAATCTAGGAGCAAAAGTCATACCTGGAAAATTTCCAACTATTTCCTGTATTCCGGTCTCTATGTCTAAAAGGTAAACTCTCGGCATATTTTTGAAATATGACATGTAAGTAACTAATTGATTTGTAGGATTAAATCTTGGGGTTAAAACTAGTTCATTTCCTAAAGTTAAATATTTTACATTGTGACCATCTTGATCCATTAAACCTAATTTTTTAACTCTTTGATCTTTTGGTCCGGTTTCGGATACATAGATTATTCTAGTATCAAAATATCCGCCTTCACCGGTTAATCTTTCATAAACCTTGTCGGAAATTATGTGAGCAACTCTTCTCCAATTTGCCGGTGTTGTCGTAAAGGAAAGAGCCAGCATTTCTTTGGCAGCTGTTAGATCCCAAAGCCTAAACTCTACTTTTAGTTTGTTGTCTTTAATTAAAATTTTCCCTGTAACCAAAGCTTGTGCTTTTATAAGTCTCCAGTCTTCAAATCTTGGTTTTAAATGGGCTATATCTGGTTTTTGAACAAATGCATCTTTACTTAAAGGATTGAACAATCCTGTAGATTTTGCATTTCTTTCTATAATTTTTGAGATTTCTATTCCCAAGTTGTTTACATCAAACAGATCGGATTTTTGTGAATCGCTATCAACATGTAAAGGTGAAATTGCTATTGGCAGAGGGTCAAGGTTACCTCTTGTAATATCTACTTTGATTAAGCTCTGTGCACTTGTAAAACTTAGAGCAAAGTACAGAAAAATAGTTATTGTCTTCTTCATTTATTTAGCCTTTCAACATTTCTGTGGGATCAAAATTTAGCTGTAAGTCTTTCCATCTTTCATACCCCGTTGGTGGTACTTTCAAAGGTTGGCAGATTCTAACGGCTCTTAAAGCGCTTTCTGCAAGTATTTTATAAAAACTTTGTCCCGGAGTATTCATTCTAGCATGATCTAAAATTTCTGATTTAAGTACAGTTCCATCTGGCTTTAATTTAAGTTTAATTCTAACAAGCAGGTTTTTGTCATATGGCAATCCTAATGGAACACTCCAACATCCAAAAATTTGAGCTCTTAAGGCGTCCTCTTCAGACAAAGACAGAGCTTGCGCAAAAGAATTTTTAACGCTGCTTTGGGTGAGTTTGTCATTTTTTTTCTGTGTTTTAGCCTCTTCTTCTTTTGCCTTGTCAATTAAAGCTGCAATTTCATTAGTATCAAATAATTCTTTTTTTTCAAACTCTGATGCTTGTCTGATCTGAGGTTTAATTTCTTCAGGATTCTGTTTTTTCTTCACTAGCTCTTTTTTTTCTTTTTTATCATCTGGCATCGGAATTCTGTCAGGTTTTTCCTTGGCTTTTGCTGCTGGAGGAGCTTGTTCAGAAACTACTCTTTTTTTTTCCTCCTTAACTTTGTCAATAATTTCTCTAGCTTTTGGGGCATAAGGTATATAGGTCTTGTCTTTAATCTCAATAAATTCCACAGAAACAATAGGTGGTAAATCAATTGGTTCTCTCAACATAAATGGGAGAGTTAGGGCGGTTAAATAGATTATGAATGCGTGAAATAAGAAAGAAAATAGTAAATGCCTATCCATAAAAAATTTAATTCTTATAAGGCTCGGATATTAAAGCAACTTTTGAAAATCCTGCACCAGATAGTCTGCCCATTACTTCTAAAACCCTGCCGTAGTTTATAGTTTTATCTCCTCTAACATAAATCCTGGTATCGGTTCTATTTTTTGATATGGCTAATATTTTTGGAACAATTGAGTCAAAGCCTACTTTGTGCTCTTGAATAAATATTTCGCCCTTAGAATTTATACTTACAGTTAGTGGTTCTTGATCATCAGGAAGGGAATCAGCTGCTGACTCTGGTAAGTCAACTTGTACCCCAACTGTAAGAAGGGGTGCTGTAACCATAAATATAATTAAAAGTACCAACATTACATCAACGAAAGGTGTAACGTTAATTTCGCTCATTGGTTCTTTTTTTGAACGATTGATTATAAAAGCCATAAATTAGATTATTGATAAAAATCTTTTACAAAAGTTGTCGACTCTAGAAAAATATCTTTGGCTGTCACTATTAAATTTATTGTAAGCAATAACTGCGGGGATTGCAGCTAACAAACCAAGTGCCGTTGCAAATAGTGCCTCTGCAATACCTGGGGCAACAATTGCCAAGCTCGTATTTCTTGAAATAGCAATAGATTGAAAAGAATTCATTATTCCCCAAACAGTTCCGAACAAACCAATAAAAGGTGCGGTTGATCCAATTGTAGCTAGATAAGTAAAATTCTTTTCTATATTTTTTAATTGTTTATCTATTGAAACTTCCACGACTCTTTCTACTCTTGCACTTTGGATGCTTGAAGATTTAGATCGAGTTTTAATTAATTCTGTCATCGCTGATTTAAATATGTTTGTGAGAGGGTCTTCTGTTTTGTTTGGAAGATTTTTGTAGAAAGCCTCTGCTGATTTTGCTTTCCAAAACTTGTCTTCGAATAATTGTGTGCTCTTATCTATTTTTCTAAAAAGCCTGGCTTTTTTAAAAATCAAAGCCCATGAAAAAATTGAACTAGCAATTAGAATTATAATAACACTTTTGACTATAAAATCTGCTCTTAAAAATAATTGCCACAATGAAAAATCTGTGGCCCCCCCTAGTCCAACTATCTGTGTTCCAATTTCTTGTTCCATTGAAATTGATTACTTATAGAATGTGTCATCAATTTGGCGTTTAAATTTACAAATAATTGATTATTTACTCTGCAAACTGAGCTTTGCACTCTTTAAAATATCTAGCTATAAGAACAGCATCTGCTTTATTTACATCTTTTTTTCTTCGTAAACGATCAGATATTGAGGGATACATTTCTATAACTTTGGTACGACTTGCGTCTTTAGATGCATTAATAAGTTCAAAATGTTTTTTCCATTTGGCCGGTCTCACATAAAAAATTGGGAGGTTCATTGCGGCACAAATGCCTTTGATGGCTCCAAAAGTTTGACCAAAGTTAAACATGCTTGTGACGCCCTGGCCTGGCATTGCACTAACTTGTTCCACAATTACAAAGGTGTCATCGTTCGAAAGTATGTGCCCCTTAATTATATTGACCAATTGTGCGCTATTTAATTGATTTTTATTTTTTTTTCCCTCGGACATAACAGGCATATCAAACATATCAAAAATTTTTAGACCATCTAATATTGCAATGGCTCCGCTTAATCCTGGGTCTATTCCAATTATTCTCATTAAAAATTATCTACAAAAATTTACAGTTATGAAAAACATTCTGAACATCATCATCTTCTTGTAAAAGTTCAAGCATACTAAACAATTCTAATGTTTCTTCTTTTTTTAAACTAACAGTATTTTTAGGCCTCCACTCTATACCTGAATAAATTAAATTGTTTGTTATTTTTTCTGACTCATTTTTTACTTTATAAAAATCTTCTTTTTTAACAACTATCTCGTGAAAATCTTTGTAACTCGAACAATCTTTGGCTCCTACTTTTGCTGCAAAATCTAAAGCTTTCTCCTCTGGTATATTTTTCCTTGAAATTTGTATTATCCCGCAATTTTCAAAGAAATGTTTTGTCGATCCCAGGCCACCCAAATTACCTCCGAACTTTTGTAATGCTGTTCTTATGCTGCCTGCAGTCCTATTCTTATTGTTGGTCAAAGTTTCTATTATCAACGCAACATTTTTAGGACCAAAACCTTCATATCTTAGATTTTCAAAACTTTCGTTTTTGTCTGTTTCGGATTTGCTTATTGCTCTATTGATATTATCTTTAGGCATGTTGGCTACTTTGGCGGATTCTATAGCAGCTCTTAATCTATGATTTTCTTCTGGATTTTTTGAGCCAAGCTTTGCGGCAACTGTAATTTCTCTGGAAATTTTTGAAAAAATTTTTGATCTTAACTTATCTTGTCTTTCTTTTTTGTGCTTAATTCCCGCCCAATGTGAATGACCTGCCATTTGTTATTTTCTTTCCTGAAGAGATCCACCCAAAATAATTGGTTGAACTTTCTTAGCTAAACCCGTTGTCTCATCCGCCACAACCATCAATCCACAAATTGTAGCCTCACCTGTTGCAGGATAATGTCGAACTGCTGATGGATCTTTAAAAAATCTCTTTAATGAGTTGTCTCTGTCCATTCCAATAACAGAGTTATAATCTCCACACATTCCTAGATCAGTTTGATAAGCGGTACCTTTTTCCATAACCCTGTGATCAGAGGTAGGGACGTGAGTATGTGTTCCCACAAGTATTGTGACCTTGCCATCAAATAAATATCCCATTGCCATTTTTTCACTTGTTATTTCACCGTGCATATCAACCACTATGAAGTCCGCATCTTTTTTTAGTTTTACTTTTTCCAGAAAATTTTTTGCAGACTCAAAAACATCCTCGCTTTTTTTCATGAAAATATTTCCCATTAAATTAATTACCGCAACCTTCTTTTTATTTTTTGATTGAAAAACACCAAAACCATTTCCTGGTGAAGGTTTCAATGAATTTTCTGGCCTTAATAGTCTTTTTTCTTTGGAAATAAAACCCATTGTCTCCTTTTCGTCCCATACATGGTTGCCAGAAGTTATTACATCTGCTCCAGCATCAAAAAGGTCTTCTGTATTTTTTTTGGTAATACCAACACCTTGGTCTCCTGCATTTTCACCATTAATGATTACGAAATCTATTTTTTTTTCTTCAATTATCTGTGGTAATTTTTCCTTTACCGCTCTAACTCCTGGTTGACCAAAAACATCTCCTAAAACAAGTATATTCATTTTAATTAAAAAACTCCTTTTTCGGTTAATATATAATCTAATTTTATATCTGATTTTGTAGTCGGAATTTTTTTATATTTTTGAAAGGAAAATGCAAGTCCAATAGTTAAGAAAGGCTTTTTTCCTTTGGTATTATTATATTTTGAAAGGAATTTGTCATAGTATCCTTTTCCATAACCTAGACGATTGTGTAATCGATCAAATGCCAAAAGAGGAACAACTATTACATCTGGATTAACACCCCTTTCATCTTTTAAAGGTTCTAAAAAACCATATTTATTTATTTTTAAGGGATCAAGAAGGTTCCATCTCACAAACTTCATTTTCCCATTTGATAAAAGTTTTGGTAATGAAGTTAATGAATTTTTTCTTTTTCTTAAAATTTCAAATAAATGAAAAGTATCTACTTCATAGTTAGAAGGATAATATAATGAGATGTTTATTTTATTTTTTATTCCTAACATTTTTATTAAAGGTCTAAAGAAATCTTTTTTAACAAAAAAGTACTTTTTTTTTCTTAAGAAAATAAATCTTTTCCTTAGTTTTTCTTTGGGAAGCATTTATTGAACTTTAGTTCTTGTCTCAGTATTTTTTATTATTTCTTCAATAGATTTGGTAGTTTTGTCTAACATAGACTCATAGATTGTCTGGCTTTCTTCAACCATTTTTTTTAATTTATCTAAATCAGAATTAAGATTGGATATTTCGGTGTCCTTTACTTCTTTATAATCTATTGCTAATGATTTCATTTCGGTAAACTTTGAAGACAGTTTTTCAAAGCTAGATTTTTGAGACATAACTTTTCTTTTTAAATCAAAATACTCGTCTATAACTTGAATTGTAGTTATGAGAAGCAATTTGTTTTCTCCTAAATTTCCTAACTTCCCTTTTAAGTCTGTATATTTTTTATCTAAAAATTTTGTTAATTTTTTAAGATCTTCCTCTTGGCCATCATCGCATGAAAGCAAATAATCTTTGTTATTAAATTTAATATTTACGTTTGCCATTTGTCTATTTCCTCTACTAACGAATCAGTTTCTTGGCTCAATTCATCTATATCCTGGTTAAGTTCATCGTGAAGCTTCTTGTTTTTTAGTGTCTCGTCTTCTAAAGCCTTTATTTTCTTTTTTAGATTATTGTGCTCTAAAAGTAGTTGGTTATATTTATTCTCCGCTTCACTTTTTTCTCTTTCTAATTGATTTTTTTCCTCGTAAAGATCATTTATTTCGCCAAGATAACTTGTGGGAGATTTACTTAAACCTTCCAGTTTGCTCAAGGCTGTTTCAAGTTTCTTTTCTTTGTTGTATAAACTTTCCATCTTAATTTTATTTATATCATAATATTGATATCATGAATTGAAGTCTATATAGGTAATTAATAAGTGGATC
>MDTB01238408.1_pt1 | contig 17831 bp, 18 predicted proteins | sample 811161 | NCBI WGS metagenome assembly MDTB01 (sample SAMN05326650, study PRJNA326480) | marine metagenome | isolation source: seawater | place: Mediterranean Sea | collected 2009
TAAGAGAACTAATATTGAAAATTTAAATAAAAAAATTGTTAGAAAATCTCTTGTAGCAAAAAAAAATATTAAAAAAGGTGAGGTTTTTTCTAAAATTAACATAACATCTAAAAGACCTGGAACAGGTCTTTCACCATTTCTTTATGATAAAGTAATTGGTTTAAAATCTAAATTTAATTTTAAAACTGACCAATTAATTCGCATTAAATGAATATATTAATATCCACTGTAAGTAGATCTGATTTTGGTATTTTGTCTAACTTGGTTAAAAATCTAAAAAATAAAAAAAAATATAAAATCAAAATAATTGCTACCGGAGAGCATTATTCAGTAAAAATGGGTAATACTTATCAAGAAATATCAAATCAAAAAATTTTTATTGATAATAAAATTAAGCTAAAAGAATATAATTCAAGTCCACTATCTGTTCTCAAAAAATCTTCTGAAATAATTTTCAAATTATCAAATTATCTCAAAAGGTATAAACCAGATTTACTTATAATTTTAGGAGACAAGTACGAAACTTTGATGGTAGCTTATTGTGCATTTATAAATAAAATTCCTATAGCCCACATTCATGGCGGAGAAAAAACAGTGGGTTCTTTAGATGATACGTTCAGACACCAGATATCAAAAATGTCAAATATTCATTATGTGGAAAAGAAAGTTTATAAAAAAAGATTGATTCAATTGGGAGAAACTGCAGAAAATATAATCGTTTGTGGTTCTTTATCTAAGGAAAGCCTCAAAAATCATGATTTTCATAAAAGAGAAGTGATTGCGAAAAAATTCAAAATTAATTTTTTAAAGAAAAACATGATTTTTACATATCACCCTGAAACAGTCACAAAAATTAATAAAAAAAAAATAAATGAAATTTTTTCAATTTTTAAAAATAATCCAGAAATAATGTTTATAGTAACAGCACCGAATTTAGATATTGGTTCTGATTATTTAAGAGCATTAATTAAAAAAAAAAAGAAACTTAAAAATGTAAAGTATATCAAATCTTTTGGTCAAGATTATTATTTTTCAATATTAAATATTGTAGATGGAATTATTGGAAATTCTTCTAGTGGTATTATCGAGGCACCTGCTTTGAAAAAATTTACGATTAATATCGGAAAAAGGCAGACGGGTAGGTTTTTTGAAAAAACGGTTATTAATTGTCTGGATAACATTAAAGATATTGAAAAAGCAATTAAATTTGCTTACTCTAATAAGTTTAGATTAATTCAAAAAAATTTGAAAATTAAAGATAATTTAACAGCTTCTAAAATAATTGAAAAATCTATAAGAAACTTCAATTTTAAACATCACAAATACAAGGTATTTAAAGATATAAAATTTAATTATTAATGAAAAAAAATCAAAATACAATTAGTAAAAACTTTACAATTACAAAAGCTTTAGAACGCCTATCTAAAGTTAAAACAAAATGCCTATTAATTTTGGATCAAAAAGGATTAGTAGTTGGGACACTTACAGATGGAGATATAAGAAGGAGTTTAATAGAGTTAAAAGATTTAAATAATAAAGTTGGAAATATTTGCAATAAAGATTTTTTATATTTTAAAAACAATACATCAAAATCAAAAATATATGAAACTTTTGATAAAACTAAAACACCTTTGATACCTTTATTAAAAGATAAAAAGATTATTAAGATTTTTTTTATTGACGAAATTTTAAACAATAAAAAAATTAATTTTACAAATAGTATGTTTAAAAATTTAGAAGTAGCTATTATGGCAGGTGGTAGAGGTCAAAGACTAAATCCGTTTTCAGAACTTCTTCCAAAACCTCTTATTCCAATAAATGGAAAACCGGTAATTGATCATTTAATTGAAAAATTTTTAAGTATCGGTATTAAAAAAATTTACGTAACAATAAATTATAAGAGAAATATAATTAAATCTTATCTTCAAGATCAATTTAAAAGTCCAAAAATAAGTTATATAGAAGAAAAAAAACCCTTAGGTACTGCCTCAAGTTTAAATTTGATCAAATCTAATATGAACAAAAATTTGTTAGTAGTTAATTGTGATACTATTCTTAATATAAATTTTGAGAAACTTTTTGATTATCATATAAATGAGAAAAATGATTTTACTCTAGTTGCTGCTTTTAAAAAAATAGTAGTCCCATATGGAATTTGTGAAATAAATAAAAAACAAAATCTAAAAAATATTATTGAAAAACCTACCACAAATAGTCTAGTTGTGGTTGGAGCTTACTGTTTTAAAAAGAATTTATTAAAATACATTCCAAGAAGAAAATTTTTTAATATGAACGATTTCATTAAAAAGCTTATTTCAAAAAAATATAAGGTAGGAATTTATCCAATTTCTGATTTAGATTGGCAAGATATTGGAGAATGGCCAGAATATTATAAGACTATTTCGAGTCTTGAAAAAAAATGAAGATAAAAAAAATTCTGATTATTGGGTTAGGAAGTATAGGAAAAAAACATACACAGGTGTTAAAAAAAATAAATAACAAGATAAAAGTTTTTAGGATAATAAAAAATGACTCTATTAGTTATATGAACAAATTAATTGATAAAAATAGATTAAAATTAGCTTTAATTTCTTCACCAGCAGATACTCATTTAAAATATATGAATTTTTTAAAAAAAAAAAAAATCAACTATTTAGTTGAAAAACCAATCATTAAAGATAATCAGTTAAAGTTGTTTCAAAGAACTTACGATAAAAAATCTAATATTATTGAACTAGTAGGATATCAATTAAGATTTAGTAAGATTCTTAATAAATTAAAAAAAGTTCTAATTTCAGGAAAAATCGGAAAAATTTATAATATTAGAATTTTTGTTAATAGTTATTTGCCGAATTGGAGAAAAGCTAACTTTAAAAATTCATTATCAATTTCAAAAAAAAAAGGTGGAGGTGTTCTTTTAGAGCTCAGCCACGAAATAGACTATATGGTATGGCTTTTTGGTAAACCTAAATATTTAAAGGCAATCATAGATAAAAATAATATTTTTAAAAAAAACATTGAAGAAAAAGTTTGTATTTTTTTTTATTATCCTCAAAAAACTATTCAAATGGATATGAGTTTTAATTCAAGAATTGAAGAAAGAGGAATGATTATAAACGCTTTGAAAGGATCCTTAAAAGTTGACTTAATTAAAAAGAGGATTACTTATTATCAAAATAATCAATCAAAAGAGCTTTATAAGTCTAATCAAAACAATTTTGATATGTTAAATGAACAGATGAATTTTTTTTTAAATTTAGTTAAAAATAATCGAAAAAAAAATGACATAAAAAAATCTATAGAAATAATTAGAATTATATCACTAATCAAAAAATCAAATTTTAGTAACAAAAAAATTAGAGTCTAATGTCCTTAAATTATGCATTTATTTTCGCTCGTGGGGGATCAAAAGGTATAAAAAATAAAAATATAAGATTATTTAGTGGTAAACCATTAATTTATTATTCAATCAAATTGGCAAAAAAAATTTCAAGTATTAAAAAAGTTTTTGTTTCATCAGATAATAAAAAAATTTTAGATATTGCAAAAAAATTTGGTGCAGAAACTATTTTAAGACCTAAATCAATTGCTAAAGATAATTCCCCAGAGATTGAGTCATGGAAACACGCAGTAAATTATTTGAAAAAAAAAAAAGATTATTTTGATAATTTTATTTGTCTTCCTTGTACCTCACCTTTAAGAACCACAAAAGATATTATTCTAGCAATAAAAAAAATTAAGAATAACAATGATATTGTTTTGGGTATATCTGCAAGTAATAAATCCCCTAATTTTAATATGGTTAAAAAATTTGGGAAGAGGGTGAAGTTATTATCTAAAAAAAAAATATTATATGGTAGACAAGAGGCCAACAAAACTTACAATTTAACTACTATAATTTATGCATGTAGGTATAAATATATTTTGAATTTAAGAAAATCTTTTTGGGATGGTAATGTTAAGTATATTGAAATACCTAAAATAAGATCTATAGATATAGATGATATTATCGATTTTAGAATTGCAGAATTTATTTACAAGAATAAAAAAAAAATGAAATTAAAATTAAATTAAATGCTTAAAAATAAAGTTTATATTATTACAGGTGCTAACGGAAGAATCGGTTTTGAATTATCTAAGTATTTAATTAAGATAGGTGCCAAGATCGTAATGACCGATATTAAAATAAATAATATTAAATCTTTAAATAATAATAATAATCACTTAATTAAAAAAATTGATATTATAAATGAAAAAAATATCCATCATTTGATTAAAATGACAAATAAAAAATTTAATAAAATTGATGGTATTGTGCATTGTGCTTATCCTGTAACTAAAGATTGGGGTCAGATTTTAGAAAAGTTGAGTCCTAAAAGTTTAAAAGAAAATTTATTTAATCAACTAGGAGTCTCTATTCTTATTTCAAAGCAAATTATTAAGTATTTTATAAAAAATAAAATCTCAGGTAAAATAATTTATATTTCATCCATTCAAGGTGTAAGACCACCAAAATTTGAACATTATAAAGGTCTTAAAATGTCTTCACCAATCGAGTATAGTGTAATTAAAACAGGAATAATTTCTTTGACTTCTTATTTAGCAAAATTGTATAAAAAAAATAAGATTTCTATAAATTGTGTTAGTCCTGGGGGAATCAGAGACAATCAACCTAAAAAATTCATAAAGAGATATCTTCAAACATGTGGGGTAAAGGGTTTATTAAATTCAAAGGATATTATTGGAACAATTATATTTCTGTTATCAAACAATTCAGAGTATATAAATGGTCAAAACATAATTATTGATGATGGATGGAGTCTATAAAAAATAAAACAATTGCTTGTCAGAATTTTAAAAGTTAACACAATTAGATTAAAAATATAAAAAATATAATAGAATGAAAATTGGCCTAGTAAATATTGCTTTAGAGTTATTCAAGAGTAAAAAATTTAGTTCTATTGATAACATGCTAGATATGGGATCTAAAGAAATGAGAGTTTCTTATAATCAATTAAAATATGCATTTGATCAAGTTGGAATTAAATTTAATAAAAAAAGATTTGAAAAATTAAAGATATTTCCAAAAGGTAAAAGAATATCTACTAAAAATTTTTGGCAAGAACTTGGAGTTAAAAATTATAAGTGTTCAGATATTAATAAGAGTCATGATAGTGTTTATATAGATTTAAATAAACCTCTTACTAATAAAAAACTATTAAAAAAATTTGATTTAGTTACCGATTATGGAAATAACGAGCATGTATTCAATGTTGGAGAGGCATATAAATCAATGTATAACTTAACAAAAAAAAATGGATATATTTGGATTTTTCAAGCAGTTTTTGGAGGTAACGGTTTTTTTAATTTTGATAGTAGTTTCTTCGAAGGCTATGCAGCAGCAAATAATCTATCAATAGTTCATTCTTGTTATATTGTTTGTCCATCTGAATATGAACAAATTATAGTTCCATGTAACAAAGATTTATTCAATCTTTTTGATCTAACCAAAATTAAAAAAATTGACATTTCTTATATTTTTAGAAAAAAAACTGACCGAGAATTTAGTTATCATTATCAATACGGATTAAATGACAAACAATCAAAATATTTGGTAAGCTTTTTAAATTCAGAATATCCACCTGAAAAATTATATATTCCAACCCATTCAATTAGTGAGTTGAAAAAAAAAGCAAAGAAAGGTGATAAGGCGTCAATAGATTGGCTCAGAGCAATAGGTATCAAATATTAAACTTCACATTTGAAAAAAAATAGTTCTATAAAATATTAAATAAATTTAATGAATAAAGCATTTAAGATTATCTTAAACTCAAAAAATAAAAATAATTATCTTGTTACAATTGCTATTGGAAAAAAATGTTTAAATGATTGGACAGACTATGCAAAACCGTTATGGGTAAAGTATTGTAAAATAAATTCTTTGGGTTTAATTGTAATAGTAGATAATTTGATAAGTAAAGATCATCCATTTTGGAAAAAACCAACTTGGCAAAAAATGTTAATTGGTAATTTTCTTAAGGAGTCTGGTATAAAAATTAACAATATTTGTTACTTAGATACAGATATTTTGATAAATCCAAATTCACCTAACATCTTTAATCATCATGATGACAAAAAAATTTCACTTGTTTCTTTAGTAAAGAATTTACCATATAATTTGGATTTTATAAGAAGAAGAATTTCATTCAATAGGAACAGATTCTATTCAAAAAGATATAGTTTAGAATCCGCACTTTTTATGAGTGTTAAACAAATTTATAAACATCACAAACTTAAAGCTCAGAAAGACTGGGCATGTGCTGGTTTGATTGTATTTAATAGCAAGAAATTTTCAATGATAATGAAAAAATGGTTTTTTAAATATAAAAAAAATGTCAAGACTTATACTGGTGGCGGAGACCAACCAATTTTCAATTACGAAATGTTTAAATTGGGTAGAGTAAAAATAATTGATTATAAATTTCAAGCTATATGGATGTACGAAATGGCTTTTAAGTTCCCTTTTTTATATGAATATGGATTAAAGAAAAATAAAATTATAAAAAAATGTATTGAAACGTCTTTAGAAGATAATTATTTTTTACATTTTGCTGGAAGTTGGTATGAGGGACAAATGTGGAAAATAAAAAATTTTTTAAAAAATAAAATTAATCTTGAGCAAAATAAATCATTTCAAAGATATCTAAAAAAAAAAATTTACGGGAAATCTAAAGGTAGAATTTTACCAAAATAGATAAAGTTAATTTTATTTATTTAATATTTTTTATAAGTAAAATTTTTTAGAAAAATCTTTTTTTTAAATGCAAAAAAAAATAAAAATTTTTGACAAATTGACTATATTTGACGTTATTAAAAACTTTAATAACAAAATAAATATCTTTTATTTAAAAAAAAGTTTTTTTTTAAACATTCTTAGTAATTTTTTTAATTTCAAAAATATAAAAAAATTAAATTGGAATTATATAGACTTGATTGGACCAATTGTTGATAATCAAGAGAGAGACAGATTTATTTATGATTTTTTAGAAGATTTAGAAAAAAAAAAATAAAGTTGAAAATTTTTTTTATCACTATTTAGTAATACAACTTAGACACAATAAAATTATTAGTTTTATGTCCATCGAACAATTTCTAATATTTATAAATTATTGTAATTCAAATTTTAAAGAAAATGAGATTATTTATCATATTGAAACTAATGAGTTTAAACAAACAATAAAAAATAAATTTGAAGATGAAAAAAATTTTTTTGTTTTTTATTTTAATCCATTTCGATCTTTTTTAAAGGAAAATCTGAAATATTTGATAAAGAATTTTTTTTACTTATTTAAAAAGAAAGATTTCAAAATTTTTGAAAAAAAAGATATTTGTGTTATGGATGCATTTGATATGAATAATCCAGATATTTTTTTTAGTGACAAAAATTTCTATGAAAAAATATTATTTATAACTAGAGATAAAAATGAATTTTTAAGTAAATGTATAAATGTAAATTATTACATTAACTTCAAAATTTTTCTTTATCTTTTATATCTTTATTTTAAAAAGAATATTTTTTTTAGATCACATAAAATAATTAATTTTTCTTACGTAAATTATGCGTTTGAAAAAAAAATTTATCATAATCTTTTTAAAAAGAATAATATTAAAATTTTATTAAGTTCACATATTCATCAAGCTTATAATGTGAGTGCGGTTGCTGCTATTAATGAATTAGGAGGTGAAGCCGTTGGGTACACTATGTCTTTTCAAGAAATTTATGAGTCACCTTACAATATTGACTCTTTAAATTATTTTTTTAGTTTTAATAATTCAAAACATACAAAATTCAAATATTCGAATTTGAAAAAAATTTTACCCTTAGGTTATATTAATGATTACAAATTTCTAGATTGTAAAAATGAAGCAGAAGCAATTAGAAAAAAATTTTTAGCATCAGGAGCAAAATATATTATTGGCTTTTTTGATCAAGGTTCTGTTGAGAATAATATGTGGGAAATAGGACATGATATATCCAGTAATTCCTATAAATTTTTATTAGAGAAAATAATCAATGATAAAAATTTTGCTTTAATTATAAAACCTAAAAAACCAAAGTTACTGAAATATAAATTAGGAAATGTTTATGATTTATTAAATAAAGCTAAAGAAACTGGGCGTTGTTTAGTATTTGAAAATTATTCCAAACATCATGTCAAAAATTTTGATGATATTCCTGCTAAAGTAGCCATGGCTTCTGATTTAACTATTCATGATACTTTGGCAGCTGGAACAGCAGGTTTAGAATCTGCTCTCACAGGAACAAAATCAATTTATTTTGATTATTTCGGATTAAAAAAAAGTCAATTTGACGATAATCATTTAAATATTGTTTACCGTGACTGGAACATTCTTTGGGAAAACGTAAAAAAAGACTCTGAGGAGAAATTAAACTCTTTAGGAAATTGGCATAACATTATTGATAAATTTGATAGTTATAGAGATGGTAAAACAAATATTAGAATGATGAATTTCATAAATAAATTAATTAAAGAAAAAAACCCTAATTTCAATTAATGTTTAATTTAAAATTATTATGTTAAATTATATTAAAAAATTATTAGAGACTAAAAAGCCTTTTTTTTATGGAAATTCAGACTTAAAGGATGAATTTTTCTCAAAATTATTCTATTGCCCACATCCTTTTACCAATTGGTCTCTTAATCCCCACTCTAAAATTAATCAAAAATTAATTCACACAAAAGAAGGTTTTAGAAAAACTTCTGAGTCTAATTCTATTTCAGAAGAATTTAAATCGTTTGGAAATACTTGTGATATCTATTGTTTAGGAGGTAGCACAACATATTGTGATGGTTTAAAGGATTACTTAGATACATGGCCATATAAATTAAGAAGTTTAATTAATCAAAAAAAGAAAAGTTTTTTAGTTAATGGTGGTGTTGGTGGATGGTCAACTATACAAAGTTTAATAAGATTTTCCTCATGGGGAGCAGTCTTAAAACCAAAAATAACAATTTTTTACCAATCAAAAAATGATCTCACACCATTAGTAAATGGTAGGAAGATTGAAAAAGAGATTTATCCCTTGTTAGAAAATATAATGCTACAATATGATACTTCTTTAAATAGCGATCCAAGAAAATATAAAAAAAATAATTATGGGTTAGCAAGTGTTTATGGGGATGATATTTATGCTGATAAAAAAGGGCTTTGTAGACTTACCAGTCAGTGGAAAAATTTATATGCTATAAGATGTAAGATAGTGATTGAGCTTGCTAAAATGTGGAATGGTAAAATAATTTTTGTACCAGAATTGATATCAAAAAAATCTATTTATTATAATCCAATGAAGGAAATGCACAGTATAATGGAGGATGTTTCAACTAATGCCGAAAATAGCTTTTTTTTAGATTTGAGAGAAAAAATTGAAATCGACTCAAATAACTTTATAGATTATTTACATTTTACAAACCTGGGTAGTGAAAAATTCTCTAACTTATTGTATAGTAAGATTGATAAAATATTATGAAAATACCATTGATAATATCATTATTAATAATATTACTTTTATTGCTTATTTTTGTAATAATTAAATTTTTAAATAAGAAAAAAAATCAAAAAAAAACTAAGAAAAAGCCACTTCAAGAAGATATATATCCATTATTTTAAAAAGATTTGAATAAGAAATGAAAAAAAAAATTTTTGCTATGATACCAGCTAGAATTGGCAGCCAAAGATTAAAGAGGAAAAATCTAGCTTTAATAAATAATAAACCTTTAATTGAATATGTAATTAAAACTGCAAAAAAATCTAAAGTTTTTGACAAAATTTTTATAAATTCTGATAGTAAAATTTTTAAAAAGATAGCACTAAGAAATGGTGTCAATTTTTACTTAAGAAATAAAAAATTTGGTTCTTCGAATACTAAATCAGATGATGTTGTTTATGACTTTCTTAAAAAGAATAAGTGTAATATTATTGTTTGGGTAAATCCGATAGCTCCACTTCAAGAACCTCAAGAAATTAAAAAAGTGATAAATTTTTTCAATAAGAAAAAATTAAATAGTTTGATAACAACTAATAAGTTGAGAAATCATGTGATATTTAAGACTAAGCCTCTCAACTATAAAGTTAAAGAAAGATTTGCTAAAACACAAAATTTAGAACCAGTAGAATTTATGGTTTATTCAATAATGATGTGGAATTCAAAATCATTTATCGAGTCTTATAAAAATGATAAGAAAGCTATTTTACACGGTAAAATTGGATACTTTCCTGTAAGTAAATACTCGGGGATTATAGTAAAAGACAAAATAGATTTAGAAATTGTCTCAACGATTTTGAAAATCTCTAAAAAAAAAAAATTCAATAAAATATTTTAAATAAATTGTTCAAATTTAAAAAAAGCTTAGAAAAAGTAAATAGGATTTCAAATAATGAGGATAGATCTTTTTTTAAACTAAGACTTGATAGAAATGAAAAAATTTTTTCATTTAATCAAAAATACAAAAGAAAGTTTAACAAATACGTTGAACGACTTGATTTAAATCTATATCCAAATTTAGATAAAACCTACTCAAAATTATCAAAATATATAAAATTAAATAAAAAAAATATTCTTATTACTGAAGGAGTCTCTGGTGCTATTAAAAGTATTTTAGACTCAACTTTGATTGAAAAAAAAACTGAAATTATCGTACCCAACCCAAGTTTCGCTTTATACAATATTTATTCAAAAATTTATGATTTAAAAGTAAAAACTTATAATTATGACAAGAATCTTAATTTAAAAAAAAATGATATTTTTAAACTTGTTTCAAAAAATACCTCAATAGTTTTTATAACTTTCCCAAACATTCCAGTGGAAGGTGATATTGATCTAGTTTTTATTAAAAAACTTGCTAAATTTTTAGACAAAAAAAAAGTATTATTAGTGATTGATGAAGTTTATTATCCATTTAACTCATCATCATCTATTAAACTCGTAAAACAATTTAAAAACTTAGTTGTAATGAGATCGTTTTCAAAAGCTTTCGGATTAGCAGGTGCACGAATTGGATTTATTGTTTCAGAACAGAGTAAAATAAAAGTCTTTTCTAATACTAGGGGAGGTTATGAGACAAATATGCTGTCAGCAATATCAATCAATTTTGTTTTAGACAATTATTCTCTTACAAAAAAATATATGAATGAAGTAAAGAATGGTTTTAAATTTTTAAAAAAAAAACTAAAAGAATTAAAAATAGATTATTATGGTGGAACTAACAGTAATTTTATATTTATTAATTTTAGAGATAAATTTTTTGCAAAAAAAATTTTTACTAAATTAAAACAAAACAAAATTGCAGTGAGGTATGGATATCCAAAACCTTTTGATAAAGGAATATTGTTGACAGGTTGTCCTCCTAAAGAGATGAAAATTTTTTTTTCTGTATTTATTAAAATTTTTTAATGAAAAGAATAGTTATAATTGGTGCAGGTGTAATTGGCTTATCTATAGCTTATGAATTATCTAAAGTAAAAAGATTTAAGATTATTCTTGTGGAAAGAAAAAAAAAATTTGGTTTAGAAAATACTTCAAAAAATTCCCAAGTTATTCACTCAGGAGTTTATTATAAAAAAAATTCCTTAAAAAATATTTTATGTATTAAAGGAAAAAAATTAATTTATAAATTTTGTAAAAAATATAAAATTAAGAATATTAAAACAGGAAAATTATTTTTAGCTTGTACAAAAGAAGAAGAAAAATATTTAAATATTTTAAAAAAAAATGCGTTTAAAAATGGTGTAAAAGATGTAAGAATAATTAATTTCAAAGAACTACGACGTATAGAGCCAACAATAATAGCAAAAAAAGCTTTGTTGTCTCCTTCATCAGGGATTTTTGATGTTCAAGCTTTTATAAAAAAATTATTTCTAATTTCAAGGAAAAATGGAGTGAATTTTAGATTCAATTTCAAAAATTTTATTTTAAAAAAAAATGATAATAAATTCTATTTTAACAACTCAAAAGAGGATTTGTTTGATTATGTGATTAATAGCGCTGGTATGGATGCAATTAAAATTGCAAGACAAAGCTTTCCTAACCAAAAATTTCCTGACAATAATTTTGTAAAAGGCATTTATTTTATGACAAAAGAAAAATTAAAAGTTAAAAAAATAATTTATAGAGCTATGTTACCAGGTGATACTAAAGAAAGAATAGATATTACACCACTTTTAACTGGAGGGTATATTTTTGGACCGAGTGTTGAAAAATCAAAATTTACCGACAAAAACAAGTTAAAAAGTAAATTTATTAATGGTATTAAAAATTATTTACCAAAAGTAAATGAAAAAAAAATTTCGTATTACAAGGAAGGTGTTAGACCTAAAATAATGTATAAAAAGATAAAATCAAACGAGGATTTTTATATAAAAAAATTAAAAAATCATAATTGGATAAATTTGTTTGGTATGGAGTCCCCTGGATTAACATCTGCACTTTCAATAGCAAAGTATATAAAAAGGATTATGTAATTTATGAAATTGTTGATTATTGGAGGAGGTATATATGTAAAAGGTTCTCAATTTAATGAAAATGGGACAATCATACCATCTATAATAGAGTCAATTAAAGAAAAAAATATTGATCAAGTAGGTTTTGTTACAACATCAAATAAATCTGCCGATGCATGTATCAAAATTTCTAAAAAATTATCCAAGTTATTAAAGGTCAAGATTAATCCTAAAACTTTTTTAAAATTAAAATCTAATTCTAAAGTAAGTTATAAAAAAGCTATTAAAGAATTTAAACCAGACGCAACTATAGTGGTAACCCCAGATCATACCCATTACAAAATATGTAAAGATGTAATTTTATCAAACTCAAATTTATTAGTTGTAAAACCTTTATCCGATAAAGCTGAGGAAGTAAAAAAGTTAGTTAATTTGATAAAAAATAGAAGAAAGATTTATCAAGTTGAATTTCACAAACGACTAGATGAGGCAAATCTTACATTAAAAAAATTTATCTTTGAAAAAAAACTTGGTGACCTGAAATATTGTGTTATTGAATACAGTCAAAAAAAAATTATACCTGAAACATTTTTCAAAAATTGGGCAGATAAATCTAATAGTTTCCAATATCTAGGTGTTCACTATATTGATTTAATTTATTTTATGACAAAATTTAAACCTGTTCGGGTTTGGGCGTGGGGTCAAAAGGGATATTTAACAAAAAAGGGAATTAATTCATGGGATGCTGTTCAAGCTACAGTTGAATGGAGAAGCAAGAATAGAAAATTTTTTTCATACATAATTACAAATTGGATTGATCCAAATAATTCATCTGCAACATCTGATCAAAAAATAAATTTTGTTGGCGATAAAGGTAGATTTTATTCTGATCAAAAAAATAGAGGAATATTTACAGTATCTGATCAGAATAACTTTTCACATTTAAATCCCTATTTTACAAATTTAAATTTATCGGAAAGATATTTTTTTGATGGATACGGAGTTAAAAATGTAAAAAATTTTATAAGAAATTCCAAACAAAATGAAAATGAAAATTTTAATTTAAAAACTTTGAACTCAACTTTTTATGAATCAATTATATCTACTAAAGTGATAGAGGCTGTAAATAAAAGTTTAAAAAATAAAAGCAAGGTCATAGATATTAAATGATTAAAATAAGTTATAATAAACTAGTAAACTTTACATATAAAATTTTAAGAAAGATAAATCTTAACGAGTTTAGTGCTAAAGCTGTTAGCTTAGGAATTTGTGAAGCCTCACTTAGGGGGGTGGATTCTCATGGTGTAAAATTATTTCCTCATTATGTTAAATCAGGTATCTTTGGTAGAAAAAACCCTAACCCAAAATTTAAATTTTACAAAAAATTTGAGAGTGCTTATCTTCTAGATGCTGATAATGGATTTGGTCTAGCTGCGGGAGCTAAGGCAATCGATAAAGGTATGAAAATTGCAAAAAAAAAGGGAATTTGTATGGTTGGGGTCAAAAACTCTAGTCATCCAGGTGCTTTAGCTAGTATAGCATTACCAGCTGCAAAAAAAGGTTTTATTGTTTTTGCTTTCACACATGCAGACTCTTTACAATTGACTTATGGAGGCAAGACCCCTTTTTTTGGAACTAATCCAATTTGTTTTGTAGCTCCCAGGTACAAAAAGGAGCCATTTTGTCTAGATATGGCCACAACACAGATTTCATGGAATAAGCTTTTAAATTATAAAAGACTAAAAAAAAAATTACCTGATTACACTGCAGCAGACAAAAATGGCAATGCAACTAATAATCCAAATTTAGCTAATAGTTTATCGTCTATAGGTGAATATAAAGGTTACGGTTTAGCTGCTATGATTGAAATTTTGTGTTCAGTTTTTTTAGGGATGAATTTTGGAAAAGATATTCCTCCAATGTACAAAAGTTCTATGTCTAAACCTAGAAAATTAGGCCAGTTTTATATAATTTTAAGATCTGATGCTTTTGTTAGAAAAAATCAATTTATTAAAGATTTAAGTAAGATGTGTAATAGAGTTAAAAGCCAAAAAAAAAAGAAAAATGAAAAAATTTATTTACCAAATGACAAAGAGATAATTATTTCAAAAGAAAGATTAAAAAACGGAATTCCTATTGATAAAATTTTATATGATGAAATTGAGCGAATTTCAAATAATTATAAAATTAGTATATGATGCCTAAAATTTCAATAATTATCAGAACCAAAAATGAGGAAAGATGGATTTTAAAATGTTTGGAACAAATAAAAAAACAAACTATAAAAGATTTCGAAATAATTTTAGTTGATAATAATAGTTCAGACAAAACTGTTGAGAAAGCTACTTTAGCAGGAGTAAAAAAAGTTATTGTTATTAAAAGTTTTTTACCAGGAAAAGCTTTAAATTTAGGTATAAAAAAATCATTAGGTGAATATATTGTTTGTTTGTCTGCGCATTGTATTCCAACAAATAAAAATTGGCTTAAAAATTTGATAAAAAATTTTAAAATGGAAAAAAACGTCGCTGGTGTCTATGGAAGACAAGAACCAATGGAATTTTCAAAGGACTCTGACAAAAGAGATTTATTTTTAGTTTTTGGTTTAGACAGAAAAGTACAAATTAAAGATAGTTTTTTTCATAACGCTAACTCAATGATTAAAAAAAGTGTCTGGAAAAAAATCAAGTTTGACGAGAACATCTCTAATATTGAAGATAGACTTTGGGGTCAAAAAATTATTCAATCTGGCTATAAGATCATTTATGAACCTAGTGCTAGCGTTTTTCATCATCATGGGATTCATCAAGATGGTAACCAAACAAGATTGAAAAATGTTGTTAATATTATTCAGTCTCATTCCAAAAATTTTACTCAAGGAAATTTAGATCCAAATAAATTAAATATTGTTGCAGTAATACCTTCAAAAGGACCACTTAAAAAGAATGGAAAAGATTTTTTGATAAAACATACAATTAATATTGCAAAAAAATCTAAATATATAAAAAAGATAATTGTGTCTACTGACAACCGGGAAACAAAAAAATTTGCAATTAAAAGTGGTGCTGAATGCCCATTTATAAGACCAAAAAAATTTTCATTGCAGGATGTTAACTTAAGAACAGTACAGAAATTTTCTCTCTCACAATTAGAAAAAACAAAAATTTATCCTGATTTAATAGTTCATTTGGAGGAAACGTATCCTTTTAGAGATAAAGACTTAATTGATGACGCTATTAAAATTTTGTTAAAAAACGGATATGACACTGTTATAGCTGCTAAAGAGGAGAAGGGTTGGTTGTGGAAAGAAAATATAGGTGGATATTTAAGAATTGAGGAGGGTGATATTCCAGGTAAATTAAAAAAGAAAACATATTTAGGCTTACATGGAATATGTTGCGTGACTTATCCTGAATTTATAAGAGACGGCCTTTTGATTGGAAAACAAATAGGCTTATTGCCTGTTAAAAATCATTTAAGCGTTATCGAAATTAGAAATAATGAAACTTATAAAAAATTCAGTAAAATTTTACAAAAATATTAATTAAAATTGAAGAAAAAACATAAAATTTTAATTATTAGTGGAAATTTACTCAAACATAAGTTTGTAGGGATAAAATTATTAAAAAAATTTAAAAACTCAAATATAATTTTTGAAAAATATCCAAAAAGTGTTTCTGATAATTATTCAAAAAAAAAAATCTAATTTATTGATTAACCATTTTAGAAAGGTGCACCTTTATGAAAAAAAATTTTTTGAAAAATTTTGTAAAAAAAATAATCAATTTTTAAAAAATAAAACTTTATTAAATATTAAAAAAGGTACAATTAATAAAAAAAAATATCTTTTAAAAATTAAAAAGATAAATCCAAACTTGATAGTTTTAAATGCCACCTCTTTGCTCAACAAAAAATTTATTTATGCTTTTAGAAATAAAATAATAAATATTCATGCTGGATTAATCCCATATTATCGTGGATCAGGTTGTAATGTATGGACCTTTTATAATAAGGAACTAAAATATACTGGTGTTTCAATTCATTTTGTAAATGAAAAAATTGATGATGGAAAAATTATATTACAGTCTCAATCTAGTTTTGCAAAAAATGATAACACACATTCAATAGGATGCAAGAATGCTAAATTGAGTGTTAAATTAACAATTGATGTTATCAAGTATTTAAAAAAGAATCCAAGTTATATGGGAAAAAAAATTATAACTACTAAAAGTGCAATTTTTTATAAAAAAGATTTTAAAGATAAAATAATTTTAAAAATTGATGAGTTATTAAAAAAAGGTTTAGTTAAAAATTATTATTCAAAACCAAAAAAAGTAAAAGTAATAAAACTCACAAAATAGAAATGCAGGATATAGTTGTTTTATTTGATAAAGAAGACGTAATTGAATTTAATAAATATAATATTAATTCAAAAAATATTTTTTTAATTTCACCTGGTTTAGAGGAATATTTAAAAAAAGGGGAAAATTTTAATATTTTAAAATTTCGAAATAATCCGGAATCCATTCTTCAAAAAAAAATTATTTTAAATTCAAAAAAGATTTATCAGCAATTTGATAAAAATTTAAATATTTTACACAAATTTGATAGCGGTGTAATTGAAAATATTCATAATATTTTTTTTGCAAGTATTTTCTCATTTATGTTTTTAATAGAAACTTTAAGAAAATTTAAAAGTTTAGGATTATTATATAAAAAGAAATTTTATAAATTCGATAGTTTTGATAATTTTATACCCTTGTTTCTTGAGAAAATATTTTTAAAAGATAATCAAGTTTTTTTTAAATATTTGCGTTCTACAAAACTTTCAAAAATAAAAAAATTTTTTATAAAAATAAATAACCAGATTTGTAGAATAGGAAAAAAACAAAACAATAAATTGATTAGTGGTTCACTTTTAAGCAAGAAAATTTTAGAAAAAAGCCAAAAAGAATTAACTATTTTTGAATTGAAACCTTATCATGATTTCAAAAAATACCATATTATTTTGAATTTGTTATCTTTGTTAAATGTAGTAAAAAAAAAAAAAATATTCTTTATATTTCCAGTGCAGGATAGCCATTCCAGTAAAGACAATATAAAAAAAGATTTGAATAAATTTTTTAACTCTTTTGAGGATAAAAATTTTGACTATTTTAAAAGAATTATTGTAAAACCAATTATAAAGTACTGTGAAAATCAAGAGACTTTTAAAAAAAGTGTTTCAAGTTTCATTGATTTCTTAGACCCAAAATGTGTTTTTGTTGATCAATTGAGATTTGATGTATCTACACTTTTGGCCTCAATCTGTTCTA
>MDTB01196475.1_pt1 | contig 17830 bp, 5 predicted proteins | sample 811161 | NCBI WGS metagenome assembly MDTB01 (sample SAMN05326650, study PRJNA326480) | marine metagenome | isolation source: seawater | place: Mediterranean Sea | collected 2009
TACGTATGGATAATAATCTTTTAGTTCTGGAAAATTTTCTTTGTCTTCTTCTGTTCTTGTAAGAGTAACCAATCCATTATTCATTAATCTACGTTGCCAGTAAAGTGCAACCTGTTTTAATCTCATGAACTTATTTGGTTTACCGTTGAGTGATAAAAAAGTTCTTACAGCATTTTTAGTTTTTATTTGTTCCGGAGTAACATGATCACATATTTTTTGTTCAATGATTTTTTTATAAGCATCCACTTCGTAATATGGAAAAGTTATAATAGTAAATGGTTGTTCTTTCAAATTATGTTTTTTTATAATTGCTTTGTGTGTTTGCTTTCCTAAATCTGTTGAATAAAAATAGATTATATTTTTTGGATTAATATTATGTTTATTAACTAAATCATGCCCTAGCAATATTTGTTTTTCAACATGCAAGTCATGTTCAAATGCAGGCTCACGCATATAACAGATAACTAGTTTTTTATTTTTATATATTAAATTATTGAGTACACTACCTTCCCACCAACAATCAGCATCAACAAATGGTTCATACATGTCGCTTCCATAAAATGCAAGTTCATAATAATCTCCATCAACAAACTGACTTATTGTTTCTTCTTTGATATATTGTTTAATTATTAATGGTGTCATATTAATTTTTCAATTCTTGGTATAATAATATCTAATGCAAATTTATCATGATGTTCTTTTGTAGGATGATTACCTTCTGCGAATCCCGGATCCCACATTTCATCTACACACCATTCAGCCATACCGCCTGTTCGTTTATGAAACCAAAATTGATCCCAATCAACTAACGTAGCATCGATATCTATTTTTGATAATTCATCTTTCCACCAAAAGTTTAACATTGGTATTCTATGTAATTTACAGTACCATTGCGTCCTTGCTATATGTTCTAAACTTTCAATAGCACCTTGGTGTTCGTTGTAAATTTTTCTATAAGGTTCAAACACATGTTTTTCAACAGCGTCATTATCAGATGCTTTGCTGTCGACATTGTTGCCGCCATTTTTTATCCACCAACCATTTGTGTCTTTTAAGCAATAATCAGAATCTTTTTCGAATCCAAAATTATGATCAGATAAAAAAGATTTTCTATGTATACCACTCCACTGACAAACTAAAAGATTATTTTGTCCTTTTAATTCTTGTAGTTTATTAATTGCAAATCTTGATATTAAATCATTTCCTGCGGCACACGAAGCAACATTATGTACGTTCCATAATTCTTCTAATTGGCCAACCCACGTCATCTCAGAATTGTAAGTGAAGCTACAGCCAGATGTAATGACATTAATCATATTCATATTATACAACCATTTATTAAGAAAATCAAATGCTTTATAAGATATGATCGGCCAATTTTAAATCAATCATTTGTTTGGCCGTAAAATATTGATCACTTGGTGTATTAAGTTTTTTACGTACATCAGATAAGCTGTATCCAGTAGCCTCACGTAATATATTCAAACATCTTAATTCACAGTTATTGTTTTCTTTCATCTGCGATCTCATATCGTGCATTTTTGATTCCATTGCATCAGAATGTTGATGATTTAAGATTCCTGTGTTTTTACCAATATATCTTTCACCTTGCTTCCCACTTGCAAAAATTAATAAACCAGCACTCATGACAGCACCAATACCAATTGTACTGATATGATGATAGCTGTTTTTCATAACATCAATTAATGCAAATGATTCATACAGATCTCCGCCTACGGTATTAATGTATAGTTTTAATGTTTTTTTAGGTTTTTTGCTTAAATTTGCTGATAAAATCCATTTGATTGCTTCTTCAACATTATCCTGAGAAATCTCTCCGGTCAAATAGTGTATATCGTTGTCGTGTAGATGTGCATCTATCTTATCAGCGGCTGTATATTGATCATATTTTTTCATTATTTAAACACCTATATACAAGTATTTATTGATTTTATATAATATGTGCTGTTAATCAAACTATTTTGTTTTTGGAGGATACGTAGCATTCTTCATACCAGCACCAGCAGTGAACTTTGGACCTTTTGCAGGACCATATCTTTTGTTAGTATTACTAATAAAACCACCAATTTGTGCGTCTTCTGATTTTTTCTTTTTACGAGCAACCATTCCAATACCACCGCTTTTGAAACCATTTCCGTTTCCCATACTTGTAGCGATTGAACCACTAAATGTTTCATCAATGTCTTTAATTTTCATAACAAACTTATTTATATTAAATAAATGTACCTATAATTATATACGTATATATCTTTGCATATAAATATTAATAACACAGCAGTTAAAGGAAAATTATGGCACTTAATACACCAGCAAATTATAATGGATCAGGGGACGGATCACGTGTAATCTCTCCAGCTTCAACGGTAAGTTCCCCACAAAGTAACTATGTTACTCCACGTATCTATCGCGGGTTTGCTTCTAATAATCCAAATGCTCGAAATGGTGTATTATATGACGCTGACATAATCAAACAAGATATTTACAATCATTTTATGACTGCAAAAGGTGAACGTGTTATGTTACCAGAGTTTGGTAGTATAATATGGGATTACCTATACGAGCCTTTGGATGAACAAACCAAAAGTATTATTGAAGAAGATTCAAAAAATATTGTTGAACAAGACCCAAGAGTACAACTAATGAATCTTGATGTATCTAGTTTAGAATCTGGTATAGTTTTGAATATTCAATTAAACATATTACCACAAAATATGGTTGAACAAATGATGATCGAATTCAATGTAAATCAAACAGGATCTGTAACTTCGTCAAGCATGGGCGGAACTGGTTCATCTGGTGGATCTTCAAGTAGCGGATCGGGAGGGTATTAATGGGTCAGTTAGTTAGACAATCAAATTTATTTGCGGCCGAAGATTGGAAAGTAATTTATAGATCTTTCCAAGATGCTGATTTTAGATCATATGACTTTGATACTATCAGAGTGTCTATGCTAAATTACATCCAAAGAAACTATCCTGAAGAATTCAATGATTACATTAACTCTTCTGAGTTTATTGCAATTATTGATTTATTAGCATACCTTGGACAAAGTTTATCCTTTAGAGTAGATTTAAATGCTAGAGAAAATTTTGTTGACACAGCATCAAGAAGAGATTCTATATTAAAACTTGCAAACATGTTAAGTTATAAACCAAAACGTAATTATACTGCACGTGGGCTTGTTAAACTAACAGCAATTAAAACAACCGAGCCGGTAACAGATAGTCAAGGTAATAATTTAAGTAGTGTTGAAGTTCGTTGGAACGATCCAAACAATCCAAATTGGTATGAACAGTTTATTACAGTTTTAAATACATCATTGGTTTCATCAAATCAATTTGGTAAACCAGCACAGTCACAATCAATTTCATCAATAAACAATGACATATATAATTTTAACAATGTCAAAGGTGTACAAGTTGCTTATCCGTTTACTTCAAAAGTAAACAATGAAAATTACACATTTGAAATTGTTCCTGCAAGTTTTAACACAGCAGGATATATTGAAGAAGTGAATCCAAATCCATTAAACTCTTTTAATGTAATTTATAAAAACGATGGAAAAGGTTTTGGCAGTAACAATACTGGATTCTTTTTATATATGAAAGAAGGAGCAATCGAATACGAAGATTTTAATTTTGACCAACCGGTACAAAATAGAACAGTTGACATTGACACGCAAAACATTAATAACACAGATGTGTGGGTACAAGAAATTGATAGTAATGGTCTTGTTCAATCAACTTGGAAAAATGTTCCTGCATTATCCGGACAAAATATTATTTACAATAGTTTAGCATTAAGCCAAAGAAATATATTTGACGTAAAAACAAGATTAAATGATCAGATCTCAGTACAATTTTCAGATGGTCAGTTTGGAAATATACCTGTAGGATTATATAGAATTTGGTACAGATCTAGTAAATCAAGAGGCGAAGCAATACAATCATCAGATATCCAAAACAAAGGTATTGCGTTTAGTTACGTTAATAAGTCAAGCCAAACATTTAATTTAGCAATGACGTTCAGTTTAGATTATACCATCACAAACTCACAACCAAGAGAATCAACAAATGCAGTTAGATCAAATTCGGCACAAGCATATTATACACAAGACAGAATGATTACTGCTGAAGATTACAATGTGTTTCCTGTTACAAAAGTAGAAGGAATTCAAAAAATAAAGGCAATTAACAAAACACATGCAGGCCATTCGAGATTCATTGATATCCAAGACCCAACAGGTACAGTAGCAAATGTAAACTGTATTGGAGAAGATGGAATTACATATAAAACACCAAACACATCTGAAAGTGTTATTTCAGTTTTAGATAATAGTTCATATGAAAATGTTGTTGATCAAATGGAAACAATGATACAAACAATTCAGATGCAAAACTTTTATTTTGATACTTACAAAAAAGATATAGAAACTAATATATCTACAGGAACAGGAACGTTTAGATTTGAAGGAGTAGGTAACGATTCAGCAGTATGGAGAACTATGCCTACTGCAACGTCTAGTTTTTACGGGTACTTCACAACTGATAATGCTGGAACTACTAGAAAAGTTTCTACGGATCCTTCGACAACAAGACACGGTTATATTAGAAAAGGTTCAAAAATTGAATTCGTTGATAACTTTACTACTCCAACAAAAGTAATTTGGACAACAGTAAAGAGTGTTACAGCAAATGGTGACCCAACATCATTAACAACTGGACCAATACAATTAAGTGAATCAATACCAGCTGGTTATTTTGCAAGAACAATATTACCACATTTTAGAACACAATTTACAGCAACTGAACGTGCAAATATTTTAGCACAGCTAACTTCATCATCAACAACTTTAGCAACATTTGGTATAGGTTATAACTTTTATAACTCATCAACAAAAGCAGAAAGTTGGTATCTTGTTAGCAACACAAATATACAAACAACTGGAGAATTTTCAAGTGCAAACAATCCAATTAGTGGAGGATCAGCAGGAAGTAATAACGATTCGAGTTGGTTAATTAAATCTACTTTCACTGAAAAGGGATCAAATACTAATGCTAAATTTACATTAACTGCAAGAGGTTTAGATTACGTATTCCAATCAGCTGATGACGTAAGATTCTTTTACGTAAAAGATTATAAAACACTTGATACACAAACAGGTTTGAGTGTACAAGACAGGATTGATATACTACCAGACGTTAACACACAAATAGAAAAAGGTTCTGGAGCAACATTGTCTGCAACGATTGATATTGATCTTACTCTTAGTGGCGCAACAACTGTACAGTTAGGAGAAACAATTACTCAAGCAAATACTGGTGCAACTGGTAAAGTAAAAGTTGGTGTAACTAGCTCGTCAACTATTCAACTAACCGAAGTTACTGGATCATTTAGCAGTGGAATATCAGGTAATACATTAACAGGATCATCATCTGGTGCATTATCTGTTTATCCTACAGCATTAAACAACGGCACAGTATCAGGATTTTTAAACTCATTTAGTAGTTCAAAAATATCTTATGCTAATAGAACAGGATCAGATTATACTAATGCTCCAGTGATTAATTTCACAGGTGGTGCAGGTACAGGAGCTTCTGTAGTCGCAACAATCTATAATGGCTCAATAGTAGATGTTACAATTATATCCGGCGGTAGTGGTTATACATCACCTCCTACAGTTACAGTAACACCTCATTCAGTTGGAGGAAAACTAGAAGACACAATACAATTAGCAGTGGTAGATAGTTTCATAGAACAAGATGGATATGTTGATGATCGAAAAGTTAAAGTTTCTCCATATGATAATGATGAAGATGGTACGCCAGACTATCCTTTATCGATTGATGATATCATACAAGATACAGTTGATGCAAAAAACTATATCACATTTGAAAGTTACGTTGAATTTGATGGATACACTTATTATCGATTATCAACAACTGCAAAAGTTGTTTCAGCATTAACTAATTCAGGAATTGAGTTTTTGACTACAAGTAAAAAATTTTACAACAACGGAACACTTGTAACAACTACTGGATCACAAGGACAATACACTGCTACAATTAATAGTGTAATATATAGAGCAAATATCGGACGCTCATATCTTAACTCAAGCGGTGTTACAAATCCTTTATTCTTCCAGTGGAAACATACAGCACCAAGAGATCAAAGGATTGATCCAAGTGTGTCAAATATAGTTGAATTAATTGTTATGACAACTAATTATTATGATAATGTTTTAACATGGTCAGCAAATAATAGAACAGCTGATCTATTTCCAACGGAACCAAGTGTTGAAGAACTAAACACTTTATTTTCATCATCACTAAATTCATATAAAGCAATTGGTGATCAATTAATTTATACTCCGGCAAAATTTAAAAAATTATTTGGAACAACATCAGATATAACGTTACAAGGAACATTTAAAGTCGTGAAAGCCGCTGGCGCAACAATAACGGATAATGAAATAAAAGCAAGAGTGCTATCATCAATTAATACGTTCTTTGATATTTCAAATTGGGATTACGGAGAAAGTTTTTATTATACAGAATTGTGTGCTTACATACACAGTCAATTATCAACACAAATAAGTTCAGTAGTTATAGTTGGTGCTGATGCTGAATCAGTATTTGGAGATTTATTTGAAATTACATCTGATCCGAACGAATTATTTTATTCTACAGCAACAGTTGACAACATTGAAATTATTAATTCATTTACTGATCAGAATTTAAAAAAGGGGTCGTAAACAATGGCTGAGCAATTTATTGCATCAAAACAATTACCATATGTTTTGCAATCACCTAAGTTAAAAAACTTTTTTGATTCTACTTTTGATCAATGGTTCAAAAATGAAGATAGTGTCTATGAAGTTGGTTATGTTGGTCAACGTCAAGGTAGAATATTTAATTCAAATAAAGATTCATATTTGGCTGAACCAACAGTTGATAGGACATATTATCAATTAGAGCCAGCCTCAGTCGTAAGAGATGCAAATACTCAAAATATTCTTTATCAAACAACTTACAATGATGTTATAAACAAGATTCGTTTTGATGGCGGTATAGTTGATGAACAATCGAGATTGTTCGAATCATCTTATTATTCATATGCTCCGCCAATTGACATGGACAAGTTTTTAAACTATGCTAATTATTATTGGTATCCATACGCAGACGATTTATCAACAGAAACTGGCGGAACGTTTAATAAACTTCCATCAAAGCCAGTTGACGGGACATCGAGTGCGTCTATAACTTTACCAACAGACATTGTTGGACAAAAAACATATACAGCACCAGATGGTACAATATTTACAAATGGTTTGCACATTCGATTTGCAGGATCATACATAATTGGTACTGCTTTCCAATATTTCTACACAGTCGATTCATTAACAATTACAGCGGCAGGAACTGGTTATGCAATTGATGATGCAATTGTTATTGCAGGAAAAAATATAGGTAAAGTTACAGCCGTTAACGGAAGTGGAGCAATAACGGCAGTTGAAATTACATCAGCAGTTTTAAATGACGGTGACACGCCCGGCACAGTAACAATTACAACATCAGCAGGTACTAGCGGAGTTATTACAGCAACACACACTCAAACTTCAATAACATATTTTATTGAGGGAGTAGGTAAAGAAATTAAATTAATTGATACAAGAACATTAAGAAATGTTAATGATTCAACATCAGCCACGAAAGATTATATAACAATTAAAAGAGGAGCCACAGATGGAAATCTTTGGTCAAAATCAAACGGCTGGGTACATAAAGATACTTTAGATAGTTACCCTGTAACAACAGTTAATACAGAGACCGACCAAGCATGGGATGATGATGCATGGGACGTTACAAACTTTGATATATCACAAGCAACGTCATCAACAGCATTTCAACGCTCATCATCAAGACGTGCAACAAGGCCGATAATAGAATTTAAACGTGATATTGAATTATATGATTATGGTAAAAAACATTTACTAGACGTTACAGTTATTGAACCAACTTTAACAAAGACACAGATTGAAGGTTCAGCAACCATTAACATCGATGGAAGAGCTATTCAAAATAGAGATACAATATTGTTTATTAATGCTTCAAGTCAAGATGATTATGTTCCATGGGATGGTACCACACTTTGGGACCAAGACATCGATGGGGATGCAAGTACTGGTGGCGGAGGTAACACTGGTGGTGACTTGGGTTGGGACGTTTCTAGCTCATCTTTTACTATTGGTGCTTCTGTTTGGCAAGTATCTGGAGTTGGCTCTAGTATTAAGTTAACTCAAGTTGCATCAAACTTAAACACTGATGATAAAGTATACATTGAAAAAGGTAACACGTACAAAGGCACTGAATGGTATTATGATGGATATAATTGGAACCAAGCACAACAAAAAACAAAATCAAACCAAGCACCTTTATATAATTTGTATGACAATAATAAAGTTTTATTAAGTGACAGTTCAGTATACAGTTCATCTAATTTTGCAGGATCAAAAATATTTGGTTATAAGGAAGGAACAGGAACTGATGACACGGAATTAGGATTCCCATTATCATATTCTTCTGGTGTAGATCGTAGTGACATACAATATTGTAATTTTTTAAATGAAGATACATATTCATATGGTGGAAACACAATTACAGGATACAAATATTATAAACAATTTACATATCCAGAAACAATTGATAAGATTATTAATTATGAAGTAAATGTTAATCCAAATAATAATGGAGCAGGAAATAGATATTACATCGACGGAAAACAAACACCATCACTAATATTAGTTAGAGGTAATACTTATAACTTTAGATTTAGTTCACCGGAATCTTCAACAACTGGATATTCAAATGCAAATCATCCATTTTATATATCAACTGGAACTACTTGGTCATCAGGTACATACACAGGTGAATATACTGGAGGAATCACTGGTTCTAGAGCATACTATGGAGGTACAGATTCAATATTAAAATTCAAAGTTCCTTCAACTGCTCCAGACACATTATATTACAATTGTGGTGTTCATGATAAGATGGGAGGAAAATTAGTTATTGTTGATAATCCTGTAACAACACTTGCTGGAGCCGAAGAAATAAAATATGCAAATGAATGGGTAATCGAACCAACTAAAAAATTAACACAAAGATTAATTCAAGAACATGTAGTCAGCAACAGAAATATAACTACTCCAATTGTACTAGAAGCTATTCCTACATCTGTTCTTGATATGGAAGTTTTTAAAAACGGTGAGAAGTTAAAGTTCGGAACTGATTACACCACTACCGATAGTGTTATATTAAATTTTGTTACTGCATTAGTGGCAGAAGATTTTATCAAAGTTTACTATGCAACAAATAGTAAAGATCCTTTACGATCAACAAACTATTATGAAGTACCAAAAAACTTAGAAAACAATGCATCAAACCAAGACATTAGTACAACAACTTACAGTGAGCTATTCCAACACTTTAAATCAATTGTACAAAATCAACTTGGTTTTACAGGAACGGTAAGTGGTAATAACAATTATCGAGACACCGAAGAAGATTTAAGTTTAGGTTCAGTAATCTTACAACATGATGCTCCTTTATTAAAAGCAATGGCTATAATGAATAATGAAGATTTAGATGTACCAGAATCTTTAGATTATGTTAAAAATCGTTATCAAGAGTTCCAATTAAAATTTTTAAATGCTGTAAATAAAATTCAAAATTCAGATGCAGTTAATTCTTTAACCACAGCACAAATAGTTGATAATGCATTGGCTGATATTAATCTTAGTAAATTGTCTACAGATCCTTTTGCTTATTCAAACATGGTTGCTAGTGGTGACAGATATACTTCTGAGACATATACTATCAACACTACAAATTACACTTGGGGTTCACAGAGTACTTTAATTAGTTTAAATAGTATTACTCAAACAGTTTTCAATAACGAACCAGGATTAGATATCACAAGTAGTTTCGACCCAGATGCTGATTATCAAACAAAAGCATTATACGTTTATAAAAATAATGTACAATTAACACTTAATCATGATTATGTTATTAGCACTGGATCAAATGGAACTAAAATAGTTTTCTTAGGTACACCAACTCAAAAACCTCAAATTAGTGATGTTATAACATTACGTTATTATGATAGCTACCAACCAACATGGATACCGCCAACACCTGCTTCTTTAGGTATAGGTAGAATTTATAGACCATCAGAACTCGTTGACAGTACAACTTATACGTCAGGCACTAGAAACTTTATTCAATGTCATGATGGATCTTTAGTTTTAAAATACAATGATATGAGAGACACAGCATTGCTTGAATTAGAAAAAAGAATTTATAACTCGATGTATCACGTAATATCTCAACAAGATAAATTACCTTTGTTTGAATATAATCAAATTATTCCAAACAAATTTAATTCAACATCTTGGACTAAAGATGAAATTACAAAACTTATGAGACCTATTTTTTCTAGATGGGCAAATGAAAATGCAGTAAACTATCAAGACAATAGTGGGTATGCAGTAGAACTTACCCTTTCTCCAAATTCAAATTATGTAGTAACAAATTATGTACAATCTGGATATATTCCAACTTCAGCTACACAAAAATTTCAAGTAGGTGAAGAAATTTTTGGTACAACATCTGGTGCAAGAGGTATAGTAACGTCAGTTAGTGTTGATACAAACACTATCAATATTAATGCTGTTACTGACCGATTTTTAGTTAACGAAGTCATACTTGGGCAAACAAGTTTAGCAGGAAGAAGAACGTCGACAATTAATATTGATTGGAGGGTATTAAATTATTCAACACTGACCGATCAAGATGGATTATCATTACCTGGACACTGGAGAGGAATATATCGATACTATTATGGTACTGATAGACCTCACACTCATCCATGGGAAATGTTAGGGTTTTCACAAAAACCAATTTGGTGGGATCAGTACTATACATGGACAAACCCAACAATTAGAACTCAACTAATTTCTGATATTGAACAAGGAATTATTAGAGCAGGTGAACGAGAAAATTATACTAACCAATCGTATCTAAATGAAAATAATGTTTATAAAAAACCAGGATTTTCAAATTATGTTCCTGTTGATGCAAATGCTAATTTATTAAGTCCATTGCAAATAGGGATAATATCATCAGAGCCAGCAGAGTCAGTATCACAAGCTGATTGGAAATTTGGTGATGGTGCTCCGGTCGAACACGCATTTTATACTTCATTGGTGTATCCATACGTTATACAAAAATTATTATACTTAACTAATCCAGGATTATATGTTGAGCAACTATGGAACGTTCAAAATATTGAATCATCAAAAAGTGATACTAATCAAACTATTGACACGTCAACTGGTAAGAGATCTAATAATACAAATTATTATGTACACACAGAAACAGATTCAAGCAATACCAGATACATACGTTCTGGTATACAAAATTTTATATCAGATTATGTTATTAGTAAAGGTAATCCGATCAACACAGCCTTTGGTAATGTAATAAGAAATATTCAATCAAATCTAATGTATAGATGTGCTGGATTTATTGATTCAAATAAATTACAAATTGAATCAGAAGCATATGATTCAACAAGTCAAAGCACTAGTATTATTGTTCCACCAGAAGATGTATCAGTTAATTTATACACTGGTGGTAGTATACAAGAAGCATCATATAGTGCAATGATTGTACAGAATACATCAAAAGGTTATAAAATTTATGGTTATGATATAACAAATCCATATTTTACAATTTATAATCCACTTGCAAATAGTTCATCGAGAACTATACGTGTTGGTGGTAAAGATATCAGTCCAGGAGGTTACCAAGCTGGATTAACTTATCATAAAGATGAAGTTGTAACTCATGAGTCAAAATTTTATCAATGTACAATACCTCACCAAGCATTGTCAAGTGATACTTCACCAAATTTAAAATATTGGAGAGAGATTAAAAAACTACCACAGCAAGGTGGAACTGAAGTAGAAAGATATACTCAATTTAATTATGGTCAAACTGTACAAATTGATTATGGTACTGTTTATAAAACTAGACAAGAAGTTTATAATGCACTCGTCGGATATGGAGAATATTTAAAAGTTCAAGGATGGTTATTTGATGAACATAATTCAGACCTTGGAGAAAACTTAGATTGGGATTATTCAGCAAAAGAATTTTTATTTTGGAGTTTAGGTAAATGGCAAAATGGAGATTACATAACATTAAGTCCGTCAGCATCAACTTTAAAATTTAAACCAACATCAGGTATAGTTCAAAGTTTATCAAATATTGTTAATGGATCATACAGTGCATTGAATAAAGAAGGTTTTGGATTAGATGCAGAACAAATGAATGTCATGAGAGATAATGACATGGTTACTGTTTCTCATAAACAAGGTATTGGTATATATGGTTTAAGATTATACGTTAAAGAAACTGAACATGCAATAACATTAAACAACAAAACAATCTTTAATGATACGATATACAATACTTTACTTGCACAAAGACAACCAAGAGTAAAAATATCAACAGTCAAAACATTAGGATGGAAAGGTAAACTCGAAGCCGATGGATTTATTGTAAGTGGCACAAGTTTAATTAACAACTTTGAAAAAACAGTTGCTGACACAAATAGGTACTATGATATCGATGCATCGACTGTAGATTCTACTTTTAGAGATTCAGCATTGCACGTTATTGGTTATCAAAAAAGAGATTACTTAACAAACTTGGGAGTATCAGAATCAAACCAAGTTAAGTTATATCAAGGAATGATTAAGCAAAAAGGTACTACAAATGCTATTGATAGATTATTACGTTCAACAACTGTAAGTACTGATCAAACATTTGATACGTATGAAGAATGGGCTTTTAAAGTTGGTGAGTTTGGATCAACAAACTTTAATCAACAAATTGAATTAAGATTAAGATCTCAAGATATTATTACAGATCCATTAATGTTTGAATTTATACTGCCAACTGATAATATATCAACAGCAAATTATGATAGTTTAACTGATGACGTTATTACTATTGATATTGATGATACAACACGTTGGTTGAAAAAACCAACAGGTGAAAAAACTTTGGCAAATTTATGGCCAACAGTAAACACAGTTGATTCAATAATACCGTCAGCAGGTTATGTTCACTTAGATGACTCAAAATATCAAGCATATGATTCAACAGCATTGGATAATTTATACGGAGCACAAACAGGAAATGTTGACATTGGAGTCACATCATGGGTAGCTAAAGATACTATTGGTGGCAAAGATTGGAATATTTATAAACTATATGACACAAACGTAAAAATTGATAATGTTATTTCAAATGGTGATGCCAACACAGCAATGAAGGTAACTGTTAATGGAACAGGATTACCAGGTGGTGCAACAACAAGTAATTTAGTTTTACACAAAACTTATAAAAGTGATGGAACATTACTAATGGATCCAACAGTTTGGGGTACTCATAAATTAACTTTAGTTCCAACATCTGAAACAGCACCAACGGTTACTATTCCTTTTGCAAATGTGGCTGGTAATGGTGCTTCTTTGGCAGTTGGTAACATTGCCGGAGCAGTAGCGTCAGTAACAGTTTCATCAGGTGGTTCAGGGTTCGCTCAAAATGATGTAATTACATTCTCAGGAACTACAGGTACCGGTGCAAATATGACAGTCAACAAAATTAATGATGGTCAGGATGCAGAAGCGTCAATTACTTTAGCAGGTGGAGTTGTTACAGGAATATCAGTTTCAAATGCAGGTAGCGGTTACTCTTCAGCGCCTGCTGTAAAAATTATTGATGCAAACGGAACAGGTGCAACAGCAACATCAACAATAAATGCTTCAGGACAGGTTACAGGAGTTACTGTTACAGCTGGAGGTAATGGATATACATCACCTACAGTAGCTTTTACAGGTGCGTTATCAGGTGCAACAGGAGGGAACCAGCTTACATTAAATACTGGTGGTTCAAATTACTCAGCGGCACCAACAGGTATAAGTGTAAGAGATAAATCTGGCACACTTAAAACACTTAACGTAGATTATAGTAGTCCATCATTTACATTTACTGGTTCAGGAACTAGTGGAAGATTTGGTGAAATATTAGATTTTGTAATTACAAGTGGAGGTACAAATTATCAAGCACCTACAATAACAGTAATTGACTCAGCCGGCAGTACAGCATTTACAATTGCTTCAGGAGGCATCACAACGTCAGCCGGAGTAATAACAGCAATCACAGTTCCTGCAGGAACAGGCAACCAAGGATTTGCATCTGGTATAACATCAACTGCAACAGGAAGAATTGTTGTAAAAGACTCAAAAACAAATTTTATAGTTAACTTTAATACAGGTTTAACAAAAGTTCATGCCCTAGATGAACTGACTGCAAACGTAACTACTGCATGGGATGGTACTGCACCAACCATAGTAGTTGAATCATGGGATGGAGCAACTGCAACAACATTGTATACAGTGCCAACTGCAAATTTACAATCAGTTGCTTCATCGAATATTACAGCAGGCGGGACAGTAACTGACAATGCCAATATTACTGTAAGAGCAAATGTTTCAGTATCTTCGGCAACAACAGGTAATGTATCATTAACATTAAACTACAAATCAAAACAATATTCAATTGAAAAAACTGATGGTACAGCACAATACGTTACATCACCTGATAATACAGAAATTAATAGTACAGGAATAAAATTATTAGATTGGAAAGATATCAGATTAAACAAAGGATTATCAACTGACAATAATCATGTAAGTACCGATACTGCAACAACTCTTACAAACTTTTTATCATCAGCATTTAGTGATCCAAATGTTTGGCAGGAAGGTGATTTAGTTTGGTTGGATAACGATTATACTGGATACTGGGGAGTATATAGATTTACAGCAAATGCTTCGATAATATCTACTTACAACTCAATACGTGGAACCGAGCCTAGTGCATTAACACTTTCTAGTTATGGTAACACACAATGGATTTTACACAGTGGAGTTGACTACAGTGATTCAACTAAAACAACTGCTGAATATTTTGCAAGTACAAAACGTAGACAACAAGACAAAGTTGACACTAAACAGTTTGAAAAAGCTGTGTTGTATGATGATCGAAATAATAAAATTGATTTAACTCTAATACCATATGATCCAGCAAAAGGAATATTACCACCACAGGCTGATAGAGAAATTGAATACAAAACAGAGATTGATCCGGCTGTTTATAACTATCACTCTGAATCGACAAAAATTAGTAAAAGTAAACCATGGCAAGAAGAATATGTTGGACAAGTATGGTGGGATTTATCAACGGTAAGATATATTGATTATGAATCTCATGATAATAGATATCGTAGATCAAATTGGGGAAGATTGTTTCCAACAGCAACAATTGACATATATGAATGGGTACAATCAAATGACACACCAACAAATTACAGTGGAACAGGAACAGTCAAATCAACAACTGATTATGCAACAAAAGTTGAAACTAATCCATCTACGTCAGTGCAAACAACTACATATTATTTCTGGGTTAAAAATGTAACCACAGTTCCAGAGTATGAAGGAAGAATAAATGATGCTTCGTCTGTGGCAAATATAATTACATCACCAATTACACAAGGACTAAATTATTTTGCACCAATATCACAAAATTCAATTTCAGTTGCCAATGTATTAGATTTTACTACTAAACAAAATACAGTTTTACAATTAAACTATAGAAAACGTAATTCAAAAGATAAAACAAATTCAAAACACGCACAGTGGTTATTACTAAAAGAAAACTATCCAGATGCACCGATTCCAGATCAAATCTGGAACAAAATGGTAGATAGTGTTACTGGTTTCGATGTTCTCGGAAACACTGTGCCAGACACAACATTGTCTTTAAATGATAGATATGGTAGTAAAGTAAGACCAAGACAAAGTTGGTTTGTAAATTCTAAAAATGCAAGAAAAATATTAGTTGAAGTTTTAAATAGAATTACAACGTCAATTAACTTAGATGTGAATCATGCAGGTTGGGATAACACATTAACAACATCAAATTATTATGAAAAAACAAATTGGTACTACAATACGTCATTTGATGATAACACAGTTATTGATCGTATAGTTGATTACTATACTAATATAGATACATCAACATTGTCTCAAGATGATGTTGTTAAAGTTAATTTTGGTTACAATTCAAAATGGGAATTATGGCAATATACTGATGCTGATTATCTTGCTGGAACATCCACAACATATGATAATAACAATTTGTCATTGGTAAGAATTGGTTTACAAACAGCAACAGCAAAATTAAAGACTACAGTTTATACTGAAGCAGATTCAAGTGCGTTGTCGACAGAACTTCGCACATATATTAACACTTTAAAAGATAATGTATTAATAAGTCAAAACTTAAAATATCAAAATGAGTTATTATTTGCATTAATTAGATATGTAATTAGTGAACAACAACATGTTGACTGGTTATTTAAATCAACATACCTAAATGTTATACAACAAGATACTGCACTATCACAGAAATCATCTTTTGAAAAAGATCCGTTCAATGATGTTAAAACTTATATCGAAGAAGTAAAACCATATCGTGCAAAAATTAGAAACTTCTTAAGTAAAAAATCTCCAGTTAGAGAAAATGCAGATATGGCTATGAGTGATTTTACAACAACAGCAGATTATGTTATTAATTCAAATGGTACTGGTACAACTAATCCAACACCAAAAGTCAAAACTAAAATGGCATTTGATAGAGTAAGTACTTCGATAACATTGGTTTCACCTTCAACAAATGTAATTAGTGCTTGGGCAACATCACAGAGTTATGCTGTTGGTACAAATGTAAAATACAATGGAGGTTTTTGGCAAGCCACACAGGCACACACATCTGGTAACTTCATTACTGACGTACAATCTGGTAAATGGCAACATACTAACTTTGAACCAACAACAGAAGCAACTGATGTTGCAAAAATTAATCAGCTTAAATCTGTATCACCAACTGCAACTCATGTTGATAGATTAGGAAAATATTTTTATGCATCTGAACTAGCAAATGTTGATACAGCTAATGCAGATTCAGTTAGTTCTTTTGTAACTACACTATCTGAAAAAATTGGATACTATAAAGATTTAGATGTTCAGCCAATTGGATTTAAAGTAAACAGAGACAGAATTGGTCAACAATTAACAAACTTTGCTTGGGATAGTTTAGATTGGGATATGGATGCATTATCTACAAATCCAACAATTGGTTACGATCCAGACGCAACACAAAATTGGTATGAATCAAAATTTGTTAAAATGTCTAATCATTGGGAATCTGGCGTTAGTTATACTGCAAATACCTTTGTAAGAAATGACGACTTAACACATATTTCATCATGGTCGGCTTCAACAAGTTATACTATTGGAGACATTGTTAAAGACAACAATAAAGTTTATGTTGCAAATGTAACACATAAAAATTTAACAAGTGAAACAACATTACAACAATCACGTTGGGACTTAATCAATGATAGAATTTATTATACAAATATTGATCATACTTCATCGTCGACATTTAAATCAGATTACGATGCTCAAAAATGGATACTTGTTAAATCTCAACTTGATTCGGCGGGATTTGCTAGACCAGATCGTGATCCGTATCCAGAAGAATTATTACCAATAACACCGAGAGAGTCATTGATGATCACGGTGAAAACACATGATGGAACATCAGGA
>MDTB01222935.1_pt1 | contig 17830 bp, 2 predicted proteins | sample 811161 | NCBI WGS metagenome assembly MDTB01 (sample SAMN05326650, study PRJNA326480) | marine metagenome | isolation source: seawater | place: Mediterranean Sea | collected 2009
ACGCATGCGCTTCTTTTTCGCGTTATATGGTGTTAGCTACCTGTACCAAGTAATTTAGATTTGCGGTGGTGTGGCGGTGTTAGTCGTCTAGTGGTGGCTTCCATCATCATCATGCACTCCTCATCAATTTTTATTATTATTAATAGAATAGACAATATAATATATTTTGTTTTAAGATTAGTGAAGTGAAGAATAGATCGACAATACACAGATATCAATAGTAATAATATTGTACAATATATATATATTATATTACATTACATATACGTTGTATCACCCGGTATTGATTCTATTTGCATAGCATACGATTGGTGACAACAAGACAGCAATTGTTACCAACAAAATGGAATTGCAACAGTTTGAGACAATTGATGATTATACACGATGGTTGTTGTCATCGTCCAATACACCAGCATATGAAGATATTAATCGATCAATACCTATTTTAGATAAATTAATGAGTTTTATTTATTTTGAAAACGGCCCAAAATTTGATATTATGTCACTTTTAGATGACGTAACAGTGCAAAATGAACGAAGTATCGAAGAAGGGTATTGGGAAATTGCAGATAAACACGCGTTATCAACACTAATTTCTAAGACATACCGTCAAGCACAACAACAGCAAGCAAATAATAATACAAGCTTGCAAACCGCGTCTTCAACAATATTATCACCGACAAAAATGACAAATATCCCTACCAACAATAACAACAGCAGCTACGATCCAAACAGCATCGATCAAAGCAATACAAGTAATAACATTTTTAAATTATTGTTATCACCATCACTGAAAAAAACACCAACAAAAGTTACAAGATTTTTAGATGCATCTGCCTCGCTATTGTTTTTTATTAGACGTAATAGAGCAATGAAACTAGTACAAAATATAAAATTACAAACGCATTTACATCGGATAGGAGCCATTAATAGTAGCAAATATCTACTTGAAAATAGTGACAAAAAAAAACAATTGAAGGAGAAAAGCAATACTTTGGATCCGTTTATTGCATTATCGATATCTATGTTAACAATTTTGTCGAAAACAGATGAAAATTCATTTTTAAAACATGTTCAAGCTTTAAATCAAATTCTATTGAAAAATATCGATGAGGAGGAAAGTACATCTTCAGTATCATTTATTTTATTTGAGAGTCCTGAGGAGGTCATGGCTACTTTTTTTGACGACATGTTACATTATTGTACTAGTGTATTATCAAAATATCGCATGGAAGTATTGGAAATGTTGATTGGTATTGCAACGTTAAAAGCTGATATTTATTTAATTATGAAAATTGTGTATGCATTAATATCCAATGATGGTTCACAGCGAAGTGGCATGGATAGCAGAGGCGACATTGCTTTTGATAGAAAATTGGATGTAGATATATTTGTACGTCGATTGAAAATGTTTAGACAAAATGAAAATAAAATGAGCTTAAATTTCAATTATGTATGTCTAGGAACTTGGTATATATACCAAAAAAAGTTTATTGCAGTTAATGATAAAAATAAAAATAAGAGTGACAAAACTTTTGCTACATCATCATTGTCAAATCAATCAACCCGTAATAATAATAATAACAATAAAAATCAATTAAACATGAAAGTACCAAATATTGATAGTAAAATAGACTGGGAGCAAAATTCAACAGAATTCATAAGTAACAACAGTAACAATAGCAATATCAATAGCAACAAGACATGTCGAAGTGAAATGATTGATCCTTTTATATTGACTACGACTAATAATAAGACTTTATCAAAAACAAAAGTTAAAAAAAAGAAAAGATCTATGAGAAAAAAATTATTAGGTACGATGACAAAAAAGTATCTTTTTTTATTGCATGCAGGAGAATTTATAATGGTATCCATTGATGCAAATGAAGATAGAATGGGACAAATAATTTGTCGTGCAAATTGGAAAAATATATCAATGGTTTCTGATATTTTTGGCTTAGTTACAATTAACAACACGATTTATGCTGCAGTGTCTTGTTTTGACATTGTAGTTGAAAATGGTAATAATGATTGTATATGTAAATTAGTACAAATTGCAACTGGAAAGGGAAAGAACACTTTAACTTCCAATTATAATGACAAAACAACCATACAATTGATGCTAGATCAATCTACACATGCAGTAAATTTAGAAAAAGAAAGGCACATCTGCACAACGAATGGTGGCAATCATGTAATTGTATATATATTTAATAAGATTATTGTGTATGATTTAAAATTTAAGTTGGGCAGTAAAAGTGATGGGAACTTGGAAATACACCCTTTACGGGTGTTAACGATAAACGCTTCTGTTATAAAAGAAGCCTTATATCACCATGTTTATTGCTCAAATAACGTATTGCATATATTAGCTGTAGATGATAAATCACATAAAGAAACAAAATCGAAAAAACGGCATACAGGAACTAACTTCAACAACATAAGAGTAAAGAAATCGTCTGGACGATATACAAATAACAACCACAGCAATAATAATCCTTTAATCAAATCATTTGCTTTATCCATTTTAACAGGAAAAATTTTATTCAAAAGTTATAACGTTAGCTCTCGGTTGATGGTATCTGCAAATAATTTAAAACGTCGTCAAGTTTGTATCCTTTGCAAGCCTGAATTAGCATCCTTATTAACGTGTACATATTTAAATAATGCAATTGTTGTTTTACAAAAATGGAAACCACCCGCTCTTGCATGTACCAATGGCGCCAGCAATAATGGAAAAAGTATGATATCAAGAACATACTCCGATTCTTCTATCAGTGAATTAATTGATAAGAAGGAAACGTATAGTCCTAGTGAATTGACAAATATATTATTAAAAGAATGTGTGCGAATAGCACACTCTGGACCACTATCAAAACCAACAAAAATACTTGTACAAAATAAGCTTTGCCTCATAAAAGTATCTAAGGAATGGGAGTTAATTGAAGTTGATACCAATTTGACATATCAATGGAATAATAAAAGCCGATCTAGATTTTACAGAAGCAAATACACCGGCAAAGTGACTGAAAATATTCCAGTTGAAGGTTACATGAAAAATATAAAAGCACTGACATTATACGCAGGCCCAGATGCAAATATAACTTTCGCTATTGGTGCTATTCCGCTTGGGCTACGTCTACCAATTGTGGAATTGTGCCATTTCTGGGGGAAAGTTGCAATGTTTCATGATGGCAAGCATGTTGTAGGATGGATCAATCTTACAGATATAATCCACACAGCGCGAATGCCAAATCAAGCTGAAATTACAACAGAAAAAAATCGTTTACCACCGTTGGCACCAAAAATCAATGTTAGAAGTGTATGGGATGATACGCGGAGGGAAAACGATGCTGATTTGGATACAGCGCCAGACAACAATATTATAAGAACGTTTTCCAATTCTTCAATCAGCGATATGAGTAACAATGGGCATTCTGAGGTAGATGAGGAGCATTATGCATTTGATCGACATGATAACGAGTTTCAATTCAATAGCACGAGCGATGATGACGCTTCTACCGTTGATCAAGAAGATCAGGAAAGTAGAGCAAATGAACATATGATGTTGGAAGATAGTCTACCGGGAAATATGGTTATCACTGGAAGTCATCCACCTCAATCAATGTCGTTCATCGAAAGAATTGCAGAAAACCCCGGACACATTTTTAGCACTGGTACACCAATGGTAAACGTCCAACAAATGTCACGTCAAATGTCACTACCACAATTGTTCGGTAGAGCCAACATATTTGCATCAGGAGGTAGACTCGAAGGTATCCGACGCTTGCAATCAGCGCCTATTACCTCTGGGGAAAATAGTGATGGTAACAGCAGTAATAACAACAACAGAAATGATATCGGTATCAATGTAAATGCAAGATATGCTGCAGAAAGATTGCGTGCAGTTATGAATGAGTTAAGTGGCCAAAATGATGGGCTGGAAATTAATACACTGCAAGGCTTATTAGGATTTGCAGCAGCTAGTCAAAGTGTAGGTTCAAACGACGAGGATGACCAGGATGATGGGATTGGCATTGCATATAATTTACATGGTTCACCACCATGGTCTGAAGACCCAAAGTCATTAGTTGGGAGACGAATATCAGTTCGATGGGCTGGCAATAAATGGTATAAAGGTTTTGTCCGATCCTATAATACATTGACAAATAGACATTTAGTATTGTATGATGACGGTGATATGAAACAATATGTTATGTCACAGAAAACTTTTCGTGTCATTCCTGAGACAAATCCACCAGTTGGTGGACAAGATGCTGACAACGAATATAAAAACAAATTTCGGTCTATAGAATTTGTTGATAGTGACGATGAAGACGAAAATACAGTATTCGATGATGCTCAAGAAACTTTAGATTCGTTGCAAAACTATAGCATTGAAAAAAATGAGGAAGCTTTTTCGAAATTTTTCTTAACAACTACGACAGGAAGGCACGTGGAATTTGTAGAACGAAACAAATTGTTAATAAATGATCGTTTTTTTGATAATTTACACTTTTCTAGTTTTTACCCGTTTTGCATCAAGTATAGTAAAAATACCATAGAGAGTCTTTACCTGGTCTTATATGCAATTGTTCAAAATTCAATCGCATTTGGGGAACAGAGAATTTTGGATGTTTTAAACTTATTCAAAGTAAATTTTGAGGTGGCGATAACATCAAGAGATCAAATAGGTGCTAATAAGGCATTGCAGTTGCCTAAAAGTTTGAGGTCAAAAATTTTGAAATTGTTGTTCTCGTTATCGAAGATGAATTTCTTAAATGGACAACATATTTCAACGCTATCGCAAGAAGTAATTTTAAGTGGAATTGGTGTATTTTGCCCGACTCCAACAGATTTGCTAGAATTAATATCTACTACTATTTCTTCAGGAAATCATATGTTCATTACATTGGTAAACGAGGCAATATCAATTTACAATAGCAGTGACGAAGAATACCAAACATATTTGTCTTCGATTGAATCCCCGCTAAAAGCGCTTGTCGGAGGAATAATTAAAAACAATTCCCTAAAACGACAATTATTTGGTAAACTTTTGACTTATTCCAGTCGTAAATCGATAAAGTCGTTAGAAAATTTGTTTGATACTGAAATACTAGATAGTAAAACTACGGCGAGAGACCAGTTAACAGAGAATGAAATGGGTAATGAGGAAAGCAACTCAATTAATTTGCTTGTAAAAATGCAAGAAGAGTTATTAATTCAATTGTGTATGCAAAAATCGATAACAGCAGAGGATGTTGAAAATTGGTGGACTAATGACGAAATCAGTCTATTTTTAAAGAATATCTCAAAAGAGGAGCTTCAAGCTAAACTTGAATTGATGAATATAAAGGTTGATCACAGTCTTGGAAGTATTGATTTGTTCAAACTTTACATTAAGCATTACACTCTATCAGCTGAGGAGGAAAAAGCACATAAACTTCGTAGTATGTATGCTGACAAGAAAAAAAGTGGAAATAGCGTGGACAATACATATGCTATAAAACATTATTTCGCAGATATTTGTAAAAATGCAATTATCATTTTAGATATTGTGACGGTATATGTTAACTCTTTAAAAGGTAAACAGCCGATGAAAGTATTAGCAATGCTTGAGGTACTCAAACAATCTTTAATTGGGTCTCCATTTCAAGTTTTATTACCACATTTGTGGATATCTTCCACTCAATGGGATGAAAATGTATTAAACGGAGTAAAGACGTTTTTGCCTCAATTAGCGCGGTTATTGGAAGCTTTGTCTATTTATCAATCTTCAATCACATTTCCGAAGTGGAGTCACTCTGTTCAATGGCTCTGCAACTTAGAAATGCAAGTAGCAGCTTTCGCATCTCGTTTAACGTCAGATATTTTCGCGGTAAAATCGTGTAATAATGAAAATGTTGATGATTGGCTGCAATCAAAGTTACTTGCGTCTGGATTATTGGATAAAGACGAAACAGAAGCGCTCGTTGGAGCAAATGCTGTTGTTGCAGATGATAATAGAAAGTTTATTATTGATCTTATAAGTACACGCCCAAGTGGATCAATTCTAGCCTTTATGAATTGGATGCATTCTATAACTCCAGGTTATCCTATTTTAATGAAAAATAGTCCTATATGGCGAGCATTTTCCAAATCTGAACGATTAGCCATCGCAGTACTGCTACATCATTCAAAAAAGACGAAATTGGCGTATAATGTTAGTGTAGAACTGTATCGTATGGAACAACTAGGTGTAGATATTGAAGCGTCAAGCCCAGAAACGTTACCGCTTCAAAAACGTGCCCGCGTATTACAGCAAATATGGCGAGCAGCCTACACAATAGGGCGATGGACATTGCAAAGGGCACAAACTTTAAAATGGTGGAATCTTACCATACAGGAAGCCAGCGTTCATTTAAGTAACAGCGTTGAAGATTATGAAATCAACGAAGGTGTTCGATACAACGACAGTCTTGATTCAGTACTTGCTACATTTGTTGATAAAGCTATTTCGGATATGTCTAACAATCAACCCTTAATGTTAAACGACGCCGTTGAAGCTATCGGTATTGATGGTAATAACAACGCTGAAGTGCTAAAAAATTTAAGCGATCGCCTGATGTCTGACACTCAAAACTTACTTAAATCTACTGGTTCACAGGTCATTGATCATAGAGATTTATTATCTCCGTATGAGGAAGCATCAAAAACAATTGAGCAACGGGCATTGTTTTTGTTAAAACTATACCCAGCTGTAAATTTATCGTTGACGAAAACTGATTATAGCAATGCTGATAAAGGTATGGGCGAAGACGAGAGTGATATATCTGAAAACGAAAGGAAAATGGAAGTTATTCCCCTTGACAGAGTCAGCACAAGTGACTTACGAGCGCGTGCCGTATCCCACTTTTCGCAAAAGGATGAATCAGATCCATCGCTTTCTACAAGCAATGATTTGGTGTCGTACGTAAATTCGTTTTTATGCCAACCTGTATATACCACTGTTGATGGAAAGCACGACGATATGATGGAGAGTTTAGAAAAATATTTGAGTAAACGAAACCGACAAGCCATCGCTAGATGCGAAGCATATGAAATGTTAACTCTATTAATGATGGCATGTTCATCATATAAATCAAAGAATGAAATTTTGAGTGGTGTAAAAATTTATATGCATTATCTTCATGGATTGCAAGGATGTAATTTAAAGATACAAGAGAAAGTACGAAGGTCTTACTTGCGGCTAGCAAGGGCAATTTGCAATTCATTAAACAAAGAGATAGAATTTGGTCGTCTAAGCAGTAGTAGGAACAATGCATGGGTGGAATATTCGAAAGACTATTTAAAGTTTGAAATGTCACAGTTTGCATTTATCAAAACTGCTTTAGATTGTATTGTGTTACATTATGAAAGTAATGATTCTAGTATTCTCCATAAAAGCAAAATAATCCAATCCATAGAAAAACTTTTGTTACGGAAAGACAATAACAAGGAAAAAAAGCGACAATCAGCTTCAACGCTTGTTAACAGGAAACAAGCAAAAACTATTGGCAAAGTGACGCTTGACGGCTGCGATATTAATATTGCTTCTGATGGAAGAACAGTAACATCGAATGCAGAACGGGATGAGCCATATTTGGATTATGGTAAACTTGGAAAGTATGTAGACGATAAAAGTAACGAGAATAGAGATTTTGAAAATCTTATTGCGCTTGATGTCTATAAATGTGATGATGGAATATATGGGGAAGAATGCAGAGTAGAAAATATGGTAGAAAATATGTTGTCAAATGACTCTCAGGTATATTGTTCGGACGCAGGGAGTAGGATGCGACAAAATGTTAACGTAATTTTGACAACAAAAACAGTAGAAGAGTTTGAATTGACTGCTGTGTATTTGCGATGTCCTTACAAAAATCCATTTGCATCCCCTGTGACATCGATTGCAATATTTTCAACATCCATACTACCATCTTTAGATGATTTTAATGCTTTTGGCAATTGTACAAAAAAGTCATTTTGTAACATAAAGAAGCCAAAGAATTGTACTGGTGGAGTCCTGATAGAATTAGACAAACAAAACGCTTCTAGTAGCATATTATGTAGCGGCACGATAGTGTTTGAGAAGCCCATGCGTGGAAAATATTTATTTGTCAAACTAATGAATGGTGAGAATAGAGACGAAGATATCGGTATAGAACATATTGCTTTCCGTGGTTATACAAAGACAAACCCATTAGCAGTTGCAGTAGATAACGATATTATATCTCTTTCAAACCTCATGAGTACTGGCGATGAAGTTTATATCATTGATAAATATATGACTGGTGTAAAAAGAGTTGGTATAATCATTGCAAACCGAACCAATAAAGATCTTAGTGGCATCGAATATTTAGTGAAATTCAAAGGATGGTCCGAGCGATGGAATGAATGGATAAATGAAAGTTCTAATCGTTTATTTAAGGTGCCTTCAACTTTAATTGGAAAAGATGGAGAAAACAATGCTCGCTCACCTTCATCTTCACCAACTCCAGCATCCGAAGATAAAAGCCACGACCCCGCTTGGTTAAGTTTTATTTCCCCTTTGAGAGATCGATTTAAAGTAAACCAAGGAAAATCTCCATTCGATTTAGTCTCAATCGTTTGCAGCGATCAGTCCCTGTCTGCTAATTTATCGTATTTTGAAGTCAAATTTCTTGAGTCAAAAGAACAACAGTCCGCATTTACTGTAAGTTTGTACGGTGATCTATTGCGCAAAAGCCCAGATTTGTTTAATGATGAAAAATCTATTTTTTCATTTAATTCGAACGGCAAAATCAGTGTAAATGGAAAATATTTAGTAATGCATGATGGTAGAAATGCGCGTGTTTCCAGTTTTGGTATAAATGATGTTGTTGGTATTGGATTGAATTTCGAAAACTCGAAGTTATACGTAACAGTGAATGGTCATATAGAAATAAGCATCCCAATCACAAATTTAATCAAGTCACATCAATTTGAAAATACGGGTGGCATGTACCCATCACTTTCCATGCCTTTATCTTCGTCGGTACAATTCAATTTTGGAGAGCGAGAATTTTTATATATCGAAAAAGCCCATGCCGAGCTCCGCTATGCAACATGGTCAGCATTTTCAAAGTTAGCTACGGTTTGTTTAGGGTGGAATGACGTAATTAAATCTTCGGTGCCTGAAAATGAGTATGATAGCATTGGTATCTCCGCCAGTCAAAAGACAAGTGTCAAAACAACAATCAGTTCAAAATCTGGAGAAGAGGAAGATAGATCATCCCCCGCTCGAATTCAAAAAATATTTTTTGATGTAGTATTTAAAGCGTTGAAATATAAATACTACAAAAATGAACGTGAATTACATGGATTGCTATGTATATTAGCGGATCATTGTGACTCTATAGCTTGGAATAATTATCCATTCGAGCTCTTTGCAGAGCCGAAAGATGCTATATTAAGCGTGATCGTAGGAAATGGTAGTTGCATGACGTTAAGGGTACAACGAATTTGCATTCGATTGCTACGCTTCATACTTCCTAGATACAATAAATTAAGTGCTATTAAAAAATCTCAGCAAGAAGGAGAGAAAGAACCCGGTAATGAAAATCATTCATCGATAAATACAGTGAATCAATTGTTTAAGAAAATCGGAAGTCTGCTTCTTGTTCATGATATTAATAAGAATAAACGCGTTCCTAGCAAAGTAGATGTAAATAACGAGGAACTTGCGAAAGTAGTCTTATCGAGGAAAAGGAAACAATCAGAATTGAGAGAAAATAACACAGTTTTTACAACACAAGATGGACAAGAAAAGTTTTGCACGTTTAGTGATACAGGACAACAACATGTTGAACAGGATTGGTATCATTGTTTGACATGTGGTTTAATAGAACAAAATGGAGTGTGTGCAATTTGTGCCAAAACATGCCATTTTGGCCATGACGTTGTTTTTGCCACGCGCAGTAGGTTTTACTGTGATTGCGGCGCTTCGACGAAAAAAGACAACGCTAGATTTTCACGATCTTGCTGCATTTCTATGCCACCAGTTCACAATGTGCTGGTTCGTTTGAATGCAGGTGTTCCATATGATGAAATAGTAAGAAAAGTCCAAAGTTTGTCCCCAAGAAACATGTGCAACTCAACAGTTGTTGTAGACTTGGTACAAGCTGATTATGCAGACCAAAAAAAAGAATACACTGTTGTCCTCGAAGGCTCGCGTCGTGAATGTATAAACAATGCAAAAACTCTTGCAACAACCGGGCTACAAACCATTGTAGTTGAAAAAGTTTCTAGCGATGCTGTTCTAAGAAATGATGCAATAAGAGAAAAATTTGGCGATAACTCGCATGGCGAGCGCTATTCTTTTGCTGCACGGACTGCGTTGACGGAGGAACTAGTTCTGTTGTTGCGATGGTTGATTTGTAATACGTCATGGAAGAGTGTTATCAATGAATTAGTTGCGCACTCTTGGTGTGATTTGACGTCATTTGAAAAATTTGGCAAAACGAAGAAAGAAATGATAACAGGTGCTGTTACTGTTTGTTCATTAGAACAAAACGACTTGTTGTCGATTGGAAATGTAGTGGAAGTTTTAACGTGCAATACAGCGCCTCGTTTATATGGAAATGTTTTATCGTTGAATTACGCACAAGGTTCTGTAACAGTTTTATTGAACAATAACTCTATACCAATTATAATATCCTTCAAGGAGCTTAGAAAAATGGATGAAATTCCTTCTCGTGGCGTGGTAGAGCTTCTAAACCCACTATTTACCGAAAAGCATTTTAAAGCAATAAATAATTTTCTGCAACGAGATTTATCTTTAGTGTCATCCTCCGCTGATAGATCAAAAACTATTGGGGTACGCGATCATTGGAGTTATACCTTTTTAAAAACTCGCGTTTTTAGATTTTTAACCAATTTAGTGCATGTAAATCCATCTGTATTCACTGAACGCATTGCAAATTCATTTTCTTGGGTTGAATCAATTGGGCAACCATCATCAACCATTCTTACACCAAGTGACATAAAAGCTCGTGCTACGGCCGCTGCATTTAAGATTACTGATATACCAACAGAAACAGGTGATGATAATGTAGTTTTACTGGAAAAACATAAATCTAATAGCAATCTTTCTTGTCCTGTTGGTTGGAATACAAAATTGTCGTGGCATATGATGTTTGTAGAAAATAAAGTGGGTGCCAGTGATGATGATAATTTACTTGAAGGGGAAAGTCCAAGATTGATAGCGGACACGGTACAATTTGCTGGGTTTCCTTTTCGTAAATTAAAAGAAGACCCTAGGAGAGCGGAACAAGCCCCTGGACGACGTTCAGAGTGTGTAGTAGTAGTGGCAAACGATCCAATTCCAGCAGCAGCCTCTAATTTTTATTTTGAAGTGACAGTCGTTTCAGTTGATTCATACAATTTCATGCAGGATAAACCGGGATTTTCTGTTGGCCTTTGGTCTGACGTCCCTGGAACAGATACAACCAATACCGGTTTAGAATGGGGACTTGGAAGCTATTCAGTATACTCAAAAAGTGGCGAAAAAGCTCAATGGTCCTCCCTTGGTGCATCACACGAAGTAGATTTTCGACTGGGAGCACCGTTGGACATAGAGGATTACACCGGCGTTGTTCGTTGGAGACCTGCTCGAGTTATTGCAGAAAGTGAGGATAAGACACAGATACAGGTGCATTTTATCGGTTGGGAAGATAAATGGAACATTTGGATGGAAAAATCATCCAAAAAGATTGCACCGTTTCGTACACACACACGAGGCCCAAGACCTGCTGGGTTTATGGAAAAGAGTCCATTTACTGAAGCTTTTGGTCAAGTTGGCGATGTTGTTGGATGTGGTTGGAACGCAGATGAAGGGACAATATTTTACACTTTAAATGGTAAACCACTTGGTTTAGCATTTACTAACGTCTTCGGGATATTTTATCCAGCTGTTGCATTTTCGAACCAATGTGCAGCTTTGCGGGTTAATTTCGGTAAGGATAGCCCGTTTGTATACGGGGCACCAGAAGGAAGGGGTTCTTATAGCAACAGTATCGATAGCGTTAACAGCAGCACGACGATAGATCGCCAAAAGCGAATGCTTCATTATCACAATATACGACTATCACAGGCAAAAATAGATGAAGAAATTGCAAGAAAAGTAGAAGAAGATATTCATATAGGAACTGTTGAACCAATTACACCGTGTGAATGCTGGTATAGCCGTCAAATGGCTATCCCACTTGCAGATATGTTTGATGGAGGTGAAAATATGATACAAGCAATGATGCGAGTATTGGAGGCGCATGGACAAGATCCTCAAAGGTCTGCAGAATGGGCTTTAACACACGCCGAAGAATTATCAAACTTATCAAATGATCAAACGATAATTGAAGAATGTGCTAAACACAGCCACGTTGTGTTTGCAGGGAGATATTTGAATCATAATGTCTCATCGTTTGCACCAGCACCACCTCCAGCACCGGGACTAAATTTGCAAATTAAAATTGCAGACCCACCATATGCAGAAACTCCGCTCAATAATGCAGATGATGTCGCTGGTTGCTGCGTATTAGTTGATAGAGGCAACGTTGCTTTTAGCGTAAAAATTCGTAATTGCCAATCTGCTGGCGCACTGGGAGTCTTAGTTGTATCAACAGAAGGATTGTCAAAAGATTGGCGAATGGGTCTTCCTGAAAATGATACCGATGATGGTTTAGATATACGAATTCCAGCTGTCATGATAAGTTTTGAAGATGGTGAAATAATCAAACAAAGACTTGCAGATAGTGACAATGAAACGATTATCTTGAAAACTGGAGTGAACCCATCAGGTAAAGATACTACGGGTGCAGAAAATACTACAAACAGAAGCAATCACTCAGGTGAAAATAATAATGATGGTGATAAGAATGATAATAATATCAATGAACACCAAACGGGCAAACCTGATGGTGAAGCGAAAGATACAGCGTCTACAACAGGACATAGCGTAGAAAAGCAAGAAATGCTATACGAAACCAGGGAGAGCGATGATGTCATTCAAGTTGGAGATTACGTTAAAGTTAGGAATACCGTCATGGAGCCTGTATTAGGCTGGGATGGAATCAACCATGACTGTGTAGGCATTATAAGGGCCATTCACCATGCACCAGGAAGTGATTTAGCGTCCGCTATTGTATTTTTCCCGGAGCGAGAAAGTTGGGAAGGTCTTGTCGATGACTTAGAAATTACGAAAGATACAAATATGATACGAAACACACAGTCAGAGAAATTTACTACAAGTGATAGGGACGGTGGTGGAAGTGGGCGTTTAGGGTCTCCAACAAACGATATCGATGAAAAATTGTCGGACCATTCACAAAAGGAACAATCAAAAAAAAGCGATATTCATATTTTAAGAAGGCGTGCAGTGAGACCGTGGAAAACAAAAGTGGCATTGGAGTTGGCCTGCTTCAATCATACAACGAGCTCAACGGTGATTGTAGAATCAAGCTTGAAACACATTATGCCGATGGAATGTTTTTCGAAGGAAGAGGAAGTATATTTACATTCAAGTGGTTCCCGAGGTATTTCACAGAAAAAAATGGAATGGTTGGAAAGTATAATTGCATTATTACAACAGCGCCATATACCCCCAAGGACTAGTCAATTAATTTTACAAGTGTTGCAATCTGGTGGTTCGGAAAATATTGCAATGGCTCGAATGATGTTGGATGACATCGGGTTGTCATTACCTCCGATGCCAGTTGAGCTGGATGGTAATGATAAGTTTCTTAACACCGGTTATTGTTTGCAATACGTCGGACGTTCGCTTCACATGGAAGAAATATGGGTCGGAATGGCAGTGCGAATTATACAGGAAAGCAACCAAGATACGCAGCAAAATTCTGGCTTAGAAGATTTACATGGTTACGTTGGCCAAGTTGTTAAAATAGATCTAGTAAAAGAGATCGCATTTGTAGAATTTCAGGACAACGAGAAAAATATTTATCAGCGATGGTGGTTTAGACCATCGCAATTGGTTGCTGTATGTGTAGATGAGAGTATACTATTTGGTTATGGCAGTAAAATTGATTTTATTAAGAATAGAAACACAGATGAAGAAGGTATAATGAAAAAATCTAGTGCCACAACAATTGCTTTTGACGGTACTCTTTTAAATGCTGAAAAAGATTATATGAAACTGCTTTCTCGTTCATTTGCTATCAGATTGAAGTTGTTAAAAACCCACAATGATTATAAAGATGAAATTGCAAATAGTAAAGGCGATGAGAGTGGTGTTCTAGATGATCCCGACGAGACTGTTTACTCGAAGGATATGTTGTTTAATGTTTCGTTGGAATATGCACATGATTCTAAATTTCGAAATTCACCATCGTTGATTTCATATGCAAAGAAACTACTTTGCGAAAAGCCAGAAACACCAATACATTTATTAGAAAACGTGATGAGGGGAATAAGAAGATATACGATGGATGTAACCTTACCGCATCACGAGCGACGGCGTGTACATATTCAAGTTCCAGAGGGAATGGGCATTTTATTACAATTTTCTAAACAATGTAAATTAAGAGATGATGATACGATAGACATCTTTAATGATTCATCATGCACCACATTATTGCGATCAATTCGAAAACCGCTGCTATCTATTACTTTACCATATAATTCAATATGGATGCGATTTAAGCGACAAACTTTTCGAAATACGGGAAATGATTCAGTTGTTATGTTTCAAGTGTCACCATTTTCAACTAAGATGAAGTTTGCATTTTGGTTGATTTTACAAATGATCAATGGCAACTTAGATGGTATTGAAAGAGAGGAAAAGATTGATGTTGGGGAAATTTTGCGTTCCTATATTAATGTCTGTGCCCGTTTCTCTTATGCCCCACGAATGCCCCAAATTTTCAGAATAAGAGCCCATGCCGTATTACGCGAGTTATTTTACGTGACGAAGTTTGAATATGGACATATTTTAGCACCGCTTTGCACAGAACTATCATTTTTAAGACAACAAGGAGAATTGCCATCTAGGCTTTTGCAATCAATTGCTGGTGTCATTCACTCTGCACGGCCAAAAATGCCCTCGCTGGATAAACATTTACAACAATGGCTTGAGTGCTTAGATGTGTTGGAATGTATAAGAAGCAGTAAAATTGTCCCAATTAAGTTTGTATTTGCTTTGTGGAGAGAACATAGTGATGTTGTTCAAAAGTTGGGCCCAGGTATTGAAGATGTTTTATTACTAATGAAAAATACATTCAAACTCAATACGGATGAAACGTTAGTCTCATTAGCATCGAATATAATGCAAAGTAACAGCAGGGTCAATATAGAAACCATTAAATCAGCTGCAATGCCAATTAGCTATAAAGCGTTACAAAATATCCCAGTTGAACTCTTACACCTTCGTTGGTTAATCTTAAATCGGATCAATTTTATTTTGAAAGATACTCTATGTTGGCCAAATTATAAATTTATTCAATTGAATTCATCCATAAGTAAATTTTTTTCCGAATGTCGTAACTTGTTTTTCTCAAATGTGAAGTTTCAAATAGTGTCATCTATGCTAGAGGCAACATCAACTTCATCCGAACCGGAAAGACCACGGATCGTTATTAACCGTTACACCGCAGCATCTGCTCTGCAAAATGGGGAAGAATATACAATTTTTGGTCAAGCAATGGAACAATTTCTAGGATTAGAAAAAGTAAATCCATGGAGATTACGCCCACGCACAGCTGATATGGCACCTCCACATTTGGCCTTTGAAGTTAAATTTCAAAAAGAACATGTTGTTGGTGAGGGTGGACCATATAGAGAATTTTTTGATGAGATATGCAGGGAGTTACAATCCCCTGATGGGCTTCTTTCATTGTTGGTCCCATGTCCAAATCAACTATTGAGTTTTGGTGAGAATAGAGAAAAATTCATTCCAGGAGCAAGACGTACGGATTATTTGTCATTGAAAAAATATGAATTTTTGGGACGAATAATGGGTATGGCATTGCGAACAGGGGTGAAGCTAGCATTGGATTTACCATCGTTATTCTGGAAACCACTAGTTGGCGAGGAAGTCACAAAGGAAGACTTAGAAGCAGTTGATAAATCAGTTGATGGACAATCTTTATTAAAAATTCAACCTATAAATCAAATCAAAGCGGTTGCCAGGGGATTAGTAGCGATTGTTCCACCACAACTTTTGTGGATTTTAAATTGGTCTGAATTAGAAATGCTAATTTGCGGTACGCCAGAGATAGATATCGAATTATTAAAACGGCACACAGAGTATTCTGGAATGGCAAAAGAGGATCCACGAATCGCATTTTTCTGGAAATGTTTAGAATCGTATTCTAATGATGAAAGGAGAAGATTTATTAAGTTTGCATGGGGGCAAAAACGAATCCCAAGTTCAGATCGGGAGTGGAATGAAAAAGGTGCAAGGTTACTTTTAAAAGCGTCAACTAAATCTGGAAATCCTGATATGTTGTTACCCACAGCAGATACTTGCTTTTTTAACGTCGAGTTACCCAAATATTCTTCTTTTGAAGTAATGAAACATCAACTTGATATCGCACTTAGTAGTGATTGGGGTTTAGGAGGCGATGATATTGTTTTTAGTTGAGTTAAATAGAAATAGAAATGTGTACACCATATGTCAATATGCGAATATAAAATTATATGATGTACGAAGACTACTGTATGATGTATGATATGGTTATTGATATGCATATCATACGAAGTGATAAAATACTTATGATATGATATCATAAATATTCTTGCGTGTGTAAGAGAAAAAACTATCAAACTATCTTTCTAAAGAAAGAATTAATACACGGTTCGTAAAAATTGTATATATATAACTATATTTATGATGGCCCACTTGGCTCTTTTTTATTTTGATCCGACTCTAACTTTGCCTCTTGCATTTTCTTATTTTTGGCTAATGTTTCTACTTTTATATTCTTCTTCTTCTCATCATGTTTTTTGTCTAATTTAAAATCTTCTATTCCTTCGTTTTCATGTTTCAGAGCGTCCGGAACGTGTACCATACAAACTTCTTTTAACATAACACGTAATTTAGAATTGGACGTATATAAATTTTGCAACACTTTTGATCGCCGTTGATGCTTTGCTTTTAAATTTAAACTGATTGACTTTGCTTCAGACAATTTCATTTTTAATAATTCATGTTCTTCTTGCAAAGCTTCATAATCAGACCTTGTAGCACATTTTCGAGTAAAAATTAAATATATACATAAAGCAAAAAGTGTTAATGATATGAAACATAAAAGGAGGGACGATTTACCAAAGCCACCATCTTTGGCGGCGAATGATTTTCTAGGCGAGCTTTTTCGTGAACTAATAGACGGTAATAAAGTATCACCTTGGTTGGACGATGGTGTACTTAATATATGATGATTATAATTATTATTATTATTTGGTGAGGAAGCAGCATTAAAACGTGCTCTGGTATTATTCATATTTGATTCTTGATATGTTCCACCACCATGGTAATTCAAACCTCTATAATTCGCTGACATTGTAAATAAATATATATCTATCTATGCCTGCTATTGTTAAAAACTTTCTTCAATATTTCTATCAATAATATCAAAGAAAAAACAACAATGTATGTGTATTGTTATGAAAGATATATTGTTCCATTCCATTTATTCAACTGTTTAATAAAAATATATATATAATAAGTAATTGTTGCAAGTTACTGGCTGAACGAATAAACTCCCCTTCAAGTTTTTGGGATTTTTATTGCTCGTGATTTGGTCATTATAGTATACAAAAGTTGAGTTCAAAATAGTATGAT
>MDTB01105648.1_pt1 | contig 17829 bp, 16 predicted proteins | sample 811161 | NCBI WGS metagenome assembly MDTB01 (sample SAMN05326650, study PRJNA326480) | marine metagenome | isolation source: seawater | place: Mediterranean Sea | collected 2009
GAAAACCACCACAGGGTTCGTATTCAAGATGAAGCTATAATTGGAGCCGTGACACTATCAAATCGATATATATCCAATCGCTTTCTGCCAGACAAGGCAATTGATTTGATCGATGAAGCAGCTTCTAAGTTGAGGATGGAAATCAATTCAAAACCTGAAGAACTAGATAGTTTAGACCGAAAAATTAGGCAAATAGAAATAGAACTGGTTGCTATTCAAAGAGAAAAAGACACAAAAAAAATTGAGCGCCTAAACAAAGAGTTGGCTGAGTTTAAACAAGACCGTCAATCCTTATTTGCAAAATGGAGCAGTGAAAAAGAAGTGGTCGACTCTTTACAGCAAAGTAAGCAAGAAATTGAAGATCTAAAGTTACGTGCCGATCGAGCTGAGCGGGATGGGAGTTATGCACTAGTTGCTGAAATCCGTTATGGAAAATTGCAAGAGGCAGAACAAAAGATTGAAAGGTTGCAAAAAAAGCTCAAAGAGCTTCCATCTGATGGTGCATTAATTAAAGAAGAAGTGACTCACGACGATATTGCAGAAGTTGTTGCGAAATGGACTGGAATTCCGATTGCTAAAATGCTACAATCTGATCGAGAAAAATTATTGCATCTGGAAAAAATTCTACATGAGCGTATAGTGGGACAAGAACAAGCTGTTTTAGCTGTGAGTGATGCTATTAGACGCAGTAGATCGGGATTGCAAGACACACATAGACCCATTGGGAGTTTTTTATTTCTAGGAACAACAGGTGTTGGAAAAACAGAACTCGCAAAAGCTTTGGCCCAGGCCCTTTTTGATGAAGAAAACAACCTTACCCGCATTGATATGAGCGAATATCAAGAACGGCACGCGGTGAGTCGTTTGGTTGGTCCTCCACCAGGATATGTCGGTTATGAGGAAGGGGGGCAATTAACCGAAGCGGTTAGAAGAAAACCTTATTCGGTTATCTTGCTTGATGAAATTGAAAAAGCCCACCCTGACGCATTTAATCTACTCCTTCAAGTGCTTGATGAAGGCCGTTTGACCGATAACAAGGGCCGATTAGCGGACTTTAAAAATAGTCTTATCATTATGACAAGTAATTTGGGTAGTTATGAAATACAAAAAGCATTTGAAGAAAATATAGCTTTTAAAACAGCTCAGAGTGAAGCTAAAAATAAGGTCATGCATTTGTTGCGACAAAGCGTAAGTCCAGAATTTTTAAATAGAATTGATGACATTATAATATTTTCACCACTGACCAAAAATGAAATTAAACAAATAGTAAAATTGCAATTTTCTAAAATCCAAAAGCGCCTAGAGAAACAGAATATCATTTTAGAGTTGACAGATGAAACATTTAATGTATTAAGTGAAATGGGGTTTGATCCAGAGTATGGCGGCCGACCTGTTAGACGAGTTTTGCAAGAAAAATTACTAAACTCACTCAGTAAAATGCTTTTAGAAGAGACCTCCCAAAAACAAAAAAAATTATTGGTAGATTTTTTTGATGGTTCTATCGTATTTAGAAAAGCTTCCTCTGGGGACTAAAAAGTGTACCTTTGCCTCATGCACAAGCAGGTGAACATTCAGAACAAAAAAGCACGGTTTGAATATGAATTAATTCATCAATATACCGCGGGGATTGTTTTGACAGGAACAGAGATAAAGTCCATCCGAAACAACAAAGCGTCCATAGCTGAAAGCTTCTGTGAGTTCAATGAAAAAGGGGAGCTTTTTGCTATTAATATGTATGTTGAAGAATATCTTTATGGCACGCATTTTAATCATAAGCCACGGAATGCTCGAAAACTATTGCTCAATAAAAAAGAGTTAAAAAAGCTAGAGAAAGAAGTGAAAAATACGGGGTTGACTATAGTTCCATTACGACTATTTATAAACAATAACGGCTATGCCAAACTTCAAATTTCTTTGGCTAGAGGAAAAAAGCTTTATGATAAAAGGGAATCGATCAAAGACAGAGACAACAAACGCAGTCTGGATCGAATTAAGAAAAAATTCAATTCCTAGTTTACACCTTTTCCCTCCCTTTTCTTTCAAAAGAACAACCCATTTTTTATATTGTTAGATAAACAAGCCTTTTATCTATGAAATTAAAATCACTCAATTTTTTATCAAGATATCTCTCAGCATTTTTGATTTTTATATTTGTTTTTGAAGCATGTCAACCAAAAACTAAGGAAATAGAACTTCCAAATATCATTGTGGTTTTAGCAGATGATTTGGGGTATGGAGACCTTTCTATTTATATTAAGGACAACAAAATTAAGACTCCAAATCTCGATCAGATGGCAAAAGGAGGGCTTCGGTTTACAGATGCCCACACTCCAGCATCAGTGTGCACACCTACACGATATGGTTTACTTACAGGGCGCTACAATTGGAGGACCTCACTCAAACAAGGCGTGTTGACAGGTAAGTCGAAGGCCTTAATATCAAAAAATAGAACAACAATTGCATCTCTTTTAAAGCGAAAATTTTATCAAACAGCATTTATAGGCAAATGGCACTTAGGTTGGGATTGGGCTCTTAAAGATGAGGAACTAGAGGCAGATGGAGAGGGCTGGAATCCAGAGGATTTTAAGAATTTAGATTTTTCAAAGCCTGTGAAAAATGGCCCTAACACACTTGGTTTTGATTACAGCTTCGGTCATTCAGGATCGTTAGACATGGCCCCATATGTATATGTTGAGAATGGTGTGCCTACTGCTCTTCCAAACACATTCACAGTGAACAATGGAGTTTATTCGTGGTGGAGAGAGGGCCCCACTGCACCAGATTTTATTCATGAAGAAGTTACTCCTAACTTCTTTAAAAGAGGAATCAAATACATTAAAAATAATGCTAGAAAAGAAAAACCCTTTTTTCTCTATTTAGCACTACCCTCTCCCCATACGCCAATTTTACCAACTAAAGAATGGCAAGGAAAAAGTCAATTGAACCCGTATGGTGATTTCACAATGATGATTGATAATTACATGGGAAAGTTGTTGAAAACGCTAGATGAATTAAATATTAAGGATAATACTCTGGTTATTTTCACAAGTGATAATGGATGCTCCCCTGCTGCAAAAATTGATGAAATGCAACAAAAAGGACATTTCCCAAGTGGAAAATATAGGGGGCATAAAGCTGATATTTTTGAAGGTGGTCATCGGGTCCCTTTTATTGTACAATGGCCCAACAAAATTGCCAAAGCCACTACTTCAGATGATATCATTTGTCTCACTGACCTGATGGCTACTTTTGCGGATATTTTATCAATTGAATTAAAAGATAATGAAGCCGAGGATAGTTATAGTTTACTTTCTATTTTCGAACAAAAAAATAATTCATCATCCCTTAGGGAAGCCACAGTGCACCATTCAATCAATGGAAGTTTTGCACTTCGGAAAGGAGATTGGAAACTTATCATGGCACCGGGCTCAGGAGGTTGGAGTTCCCCCACTCCACAAGAAATTAATAAAATAAGAAATCTTCCTCCTATTCAACTTTATAACTTAAAAAAAGACCTTGGAGAGACAAAAAACCTTCAAGGGCAATTTCCTGAGAAAGTATTGGAGTTACAAGAATTATTATATCACTATATTGTGAATGGAAGAAGTACTCAGGGGGAAAATCAAAAAAATGATTCTATAGCATTCAATTGGGTTCAATTTAAATCCATTAAACAACAATTTGAAGGAAAAATTAATTAAAAACTCTTTGTTAAAGATGATTTATTTCAACAGGGTGAAGATATTTTTAACTCTATTTTTTAAAAACAGTGGATATATTTTTAATTTTTTTGAAAATCAAATTGAATCAGTCATAGTTTTATCATATCAAAGGTAAAAAACCAATAAGTTATTCTTTATTTTCTAAAAGGGGCACAAAACGAAATTCACCGAAACTTTCTTTGTCAAAATGATGCGAAGCAGTGCGTGTAAAACAATACATTAATTGTTTTTCAACACCAACAGGAATAACCAGTCGCCCACCAACTTCAAGCTGCTCAAGAAGAGCTTGAGGAACTTCAGGAGCTGCGGCAGAAACGATTATGCCATTAAAGGGTGCATCTTCAGCAAGCCCCTTGTAACCATCTCCAAACATCGTCCTTTTAGGTTTTAGGTAGAGTTTATTGAATAAGCGTTGTGATTTTTTAAATAATTCATTTTGCCTTTCAATAGTGTATACATGGAGTCCAAGCGACAATAAAATTGCCGTTTGATATCCTGAACCCGTTCCAATTTCAAGTACTTTATCACCAGGGTTAACTTTCAAAAGGCTTGTTTGGAAAGCTACGGTATAGGGTTGGGAAATGGTTTGATCTGCTGCAATGGGGTAGGCTTTGTCATTATAAGCCCATATTTCTAACCCTTTATCCATAAAAAAATGCCGTGGTACACTAGCTATGGCTTTTAGTATTTGAGGTTCTTTTATCCCTTTTTTTTCCAAAAGATCTGCTAATTGTCTTCTTTGTCCTTGATGTTTCGGGAGGTCTTTCATGAGCACAAAAATAATTGAGTTTCTCCCAAAATCCATATTTTGATTGTATTTTTGAATATCTACGAAAAGCAAATGTTAAAAATAGGTGTTTTAGGTGTTGGGCATTTAGGAAAAATACACCTCCAGCAATTAGATGCTTCTGATGTTTACGAACTTGTAGGCTTCTATGATCCGAATGCTGATACTTCTAATCAAGTTTTAAAAGAATACAATACTACAGCCTTTGCAAACGAAACAGAACTTTTTAAAAATGTGGATGTCGTTTCCATAGTGACCCCAACTTTATCTCATTTTGAATATGCTTCTAAGGCAATTGAACAGGGAAAACATATTTTTGTTGAAAAGCCTTTGACTCAAACTTACGAGGAGGCTAAAAAACTGATTGCTTTAGCAAAGGCATATAAGGTTTTAGGGCAAGTGGGTCATGTAGAACGATATAATCCCGCTTTTCAGGCTGTAAGAGAGAGCATTTCTAACCCAATGTTTATTGAAACTCATCGTCTTGCTGAATTTAATCCAAGAGGAACTGATGTATCTGTAGTTTTGGATTTAATGATTCACGACATTGATGTCATTTTGAGTATAGTGAATGCTCCAATAAAAAATGTAGATGCCTCGGGAGTAGCAGTTATTAGTGACACTCCAGACATTGCAAATGCTCGAATAGTTTTTGAAAATGGATGTGTGGCCAATTTGACATCTAGTAGAATATCTTTAAAAAAAATGCGTAAGTCAAGATTTTTTCAGAAAGACGCCTACATAGCTGTAGATTTTTTAGATAAGAAAGTTGAGGTCGTCAAAATGAAAGATGCACCCAAGGAAAAGGACGATCTAGCAATTATTTTACAAAATGCTGAGGGAAACAAAAAACAGATTTATTTTGAAAATCCTGAAATAGAATTAACTAATGCCATTCAACGGGAGCTTGAGGATTTTGCTTCAGCAATAGAGCATAAAACTGACCCAAAAGTAAGTCTTCAAGATGGAGCCAGAGCACTTGCCGTAGTCCACAGTATAATAGAAGCTATGCAACACTAAATATTGTTTATATGACAATAGATATTAGTAACAATTTAGATGTCTTTTTAGAAACAATTCCTTCTACAGTGGAATTAGTCGCGGTGTCAAAGACAAAACCGAATGATATGATAATGGAAGCGTATCAAGCAGGTCAGCGTCATTTTGGAGAGAATAAGATTCAAGAAATGACATCTAAATGGGAAACTCTTCCAAAAGATATTCAGTGGCATATGATTGGTCACGTTCAAACCAATAAAGTGAAATATATGGCCCCCTATGTATCACTAATTCATGGTGTTGATCGTGAGAAATTATTAAATGAAATCAACAAGCAAGCTTTCAAAAACAATAGAATTATTGATTGTCTGCTACAAGTATTCATTGCCAACGAGAACACAAAATTTGGTCTTTTCCCAAACGAAATTTTACCCTTAATAGAAAAAAGTCTATCACTAAAAAATATTCGGGTTGCAGGGCTAATGGGTATGGCCACTTTTACGCAAGATAGCGAGCAAATTGAAAATGAATTTAAGATTTTAAAAGAGTTATTCTTCTTAGCTCAAAAAAAATATAACCAAATCAATATTCTTTCAATGGGAATGAGTAATGATTATCAAATAGCTATAAATCAAGAATCTAATATGATACGAATAGGTAGTAAAATATTTGGTAGCCGAGATTGAAATGTATGCTGTTCTAGACATTGAGACTACAGGCGGTAAGTATAATGAAGAAGGCATTACTGAAATTGCCATCTACCGTTATGATGGTCAAAAAATTACTGATCAATTCAGCTCATTGATTAATCCAGAGCGTGAAATACAACCCTTTGTTCAGCGATTGACTGGAATCAACGCTAAAATGTTGGCCAATGCTCCCAAATTTTATGAGGTAGCAAAAAGAGTTATTGAAATCACTAAAGATTGTATTCTGGTAGCACATAATTCAGAATTTGACTGTCGCATTTTAGAAACAGAGTTTAGAAGATTGAGCTATTCTTTTAAGAGAAAATCATTATGTACTGTGACCCTTTCACAAGAACTTTTACCAGATCAAGAATCCTATAGCTTGGGAAAATTAGTGAGTAGTTTAGGAATTCCAATTTCAAACCAACATAGGGCTTTTGGAGATGCATTAGCAACATTGAAACTTTTTAACTTATTGGTTGAAAAAGACAGTAAAAAAAATATTATAAAACAACAACTCAAAGACAGCCCTTTTGGTAGAATTTCTCCCAAGCACCTTAAGCTCTTGGAAGACCTTCCGACAGCAACTGGTATTTATTATCTGTACAACAAAAATCAAAAAATAATTTATATTGGAAAGAGTAAAAATATACGAAAACAAGTTCAAAATCATCTCACTCAAACCAGTAAAAAAAATTTAATACTACAAAAACAACTTCACCAAATTAGCTGTAATCCATTAGGAAATGAACTAATCGCATTATTGAAAGAGCAACACGAAATCAAAATACACAGGCCACCCTTTAATCGAGGTTTTAAACATTTCTTATATCCTGTGGCTGTTCAAGTTAGTCAAGAGGATAATTATCATACATTTAAGTTAAACCAAATTACAAAAAAAGAAAACTATTTTGCTCGTTTTCCTAATAAAAAAGCAGCGCTTTATCAAATTGAAGAATGGAAAAACACATTCAATCTTTGCAACAATCCTAACCAGATCGACCAAAAAGAAGAATGTAAGCGCTTTACTTATGACAAATGTAATGGGGCTTGTAAGGGATTAGAGCACTCAGATACTTACAATAAGAGACTGATGGAAATTGTCTCTGATTGGAAATATCCTCATTCTGATTTTCTATTGATTGACAATGGGAGAGAAATAGGGGAATATAGTTTTCTATATTTCACCGATTCTATTTTTAGAGGTTATGGGTATTATGAATTAAAAAGTCAACTAAAATCTAAAGAAATAATTGAAAAACGATTAATAACAATTTTAGAAACCCAAGATATTAAGCATATTATTTGTAATTTTATTGTTAGAAAGAAATTCTTAAAAATCATTCCTTTTTAGGCAACTTGAAATCCAAATCCTCTATAGAGCCAAAAAAAAATCTTTCTTCTTGGAAATTACGTCTGTACGAAGTGATTTATGAAGCGGACACTCCTATGGGTAAACTATTTGATTTGATTTTACTCATTTTCATTTTATTTAGTGTACTGTTGGTTGCCTTAGAGAGTATCTCTTGGATAGATAAAGAATATCATAACGTATTTAATATTATCGAATGGTTCATTACCATTTTATTTAGTGTAGAATATATTCTTAGGATTATTTGTGTTAAAAATCCTAGTAAGTATATTTTTAGTTTTTATGGAATAATAGATTTATTATCAACACTTCCGAAATATATTTCACTTCTATTTGTGGGCACTCAATCTTTAATAGCATTACGTGCCCTGAGGTTATTAAGAGTCTTTAGAATCTTAAAATTAACTCGCTATATAGGAGAATCAAATGTGTTATTGAAGGCGCTTAGATCTAGTCGCCCAAAAATTTTGGTATTTATGTTTGGTGTGATTATTCTGTGCATTATTTTTGGCACGGTAATGTACTTGATTGAAAGCAATCAAAGTGGTTTCACCAGTATCCCAAGAAGCATTTACTGGTGTGTTGTAACATTAACTACAGTAGGATATGGAGACATTGCCCCAGAAACACCTCTAGGACAATTCTTGGCGGCCATCATAATGATTATGGGATATGGTATTATAGCGGTTCCAACAGGAATAGTAAGTGCTGAAATTTCAATAAAAAAAAGAACTATAGATATAAACACAAAAAGTTGTTTAAATTGTTTAGCCGATGCTCATTCAGATGATGCCCTTTATTGTAATCAATGCGGAAATTCTTTAAACCATGAATGAAAAAAACTTAATTTATATTGCTGGTCCCACTGCGGTTGGAAAAACAAAACTGAGTATTGGCCTTGCAAAAGCTTTCAAAACTGAAATTATCTCTTGTGATTCACGACAGTTTTTCAAAGAAATGACAATAGGTACTGCTGTACCAACAGTTGAAGAACAAGAGGGGATTCCGCATCATTTTTTACAGCACAAATCTGTAAAGGACATCTACACTGTTGGAGATTATGAAAAAGATGCCATTACTTTATTAGAGAAATTATTTAAAAAACATGACACTCTAATATTGGTTGGTGGCTCTGGAATGTATGCAGATGCAATTATGTTTGGTTTGGATGATTTCCCCCCTATACCTATAGAAGTCAGACAGCAAATCAATTTATTTCGATCCACCCATGGAATTGAATCCTTGCAAGAGTTATTGAGAAATAAAGATCCAAATTACTACAGAGTTGTCGATCGAAATAACCCTCAGCGCCTCACTCGGGCCCTTGAAGTCTGTATAGCTTCAAACAAAACCTATTCTTCTTTTCTTGGTCAAGAAAAAAAACCCCGGCACTTTGTCTCAAAAATGTTAATATTGCACTGCCCTCGAAAAATTTTATATGAAAATATAAACCTTAGAGTAGACAATATGATGGCTGCAGGTCTTGAAACTGAAGCTAAAAATAATTTAGATTTTCGTGAATACGCCCCTCTAAAAACCATCGGCTATAAAGAATTGATGGAATATTTTGATGGAAATGTAAGTTTAGATGATGCTGTTAATTACATAAAACGTAATACTCGTCGTTATGCTAAAAGACAAATTACATGGTTTAAAAAATATGACAACGCTTTTTGTTTTCCGGCAAACACTCCTGTTACAGAAGTTTTCGACTTGCTGAATCAATAGGGTATTTTTTTTATCACTCATTACATTTTGGCTATCATATATAATTCAACACTATGTTATATTTTTAGTTTACAACCCAGATCTGAAATATTATTTTTCATAAAATATTTTACTATAATTTTATTCTCATTACAGTTTATCGCCTCCTCTAAAAAAGATAATACTTTTATTGAAACAAATAATAATGAGTTCACTAAATAGGTTAAATTAAATTTAATAGACGTATCTAATAATTAAAGATTTAAAGGTCAATATTAGAGGAAATTGCTTTAAAAATTGTCTAACCTCTAAAGATTCCTAATTTCATAATGTTAAAGCATTAAAAATAATCTATAGTACCATTGACGTAAATGGCAATAATATCATGGCTTCTCGGATACTCCTCCTATTTGAAATTGAAGACGATTGTCCACTTCTTTATTTTAAACATTATAACTTACTTAACACCAATGATAGGCCTTCAAAAAGGAAACTCGCAAATAATGACCTAATCCTCGCAGCGATTATGGCAATCACTGGCATTAAAACAATCATTCCAGATTATTTACGGTATGGAAGTTATTCACTAGCGCTCCATCCCGAAGAAAACCAAAATTCTATGCAATAAGCAGTTTTGATATGCTTAGTGTCTTAAAGTTTTATATTGAAGAAATTATATAACATTCAATATTAAGTTTTTATTTCTGGTTATTCTGATAGAGGGTTTACCGCCGTTGCTCTTCAACAAATGATTGACGAAATAGCTGACTTTAGCTTGACTATAAGGTATTCTGCAAAAGAGATATACAATAAAATTCTTTTTACAATATCTTTGTTTAATGTTGAAGAAAGGGAACTGATGATAGGACATTATTTATGAATGATCAATTCTATCAAAAGTCATGGAGGTAATATTACAATGAAAGATGTTCAAATAGAAAATGAAGAAGCAATGGCTTTACCATTGAATTCGGCTGTATTATTATATTCTTCAAAAGCAGAATTTGGAATAAGTGGGTATTAATTAGAAAAATAATTATTTAGTGCTTTTTTTATACGTTCCTCAATAGAGTCAGTATCTGCGTGCACGAAATCTTCACCAATAATTTTTTCATAGAGTTCTTTGTAGCGCCTTGAAACAGTTTCAACAAAATTATCCTCCATTGGAGGGACAGTTTGACCAGGTAATCCTTGAAACCCTTTTCTTATAAGCCATTGGCGTACAAACTCTTTGGATAATTGCTTCTGAGGAAGATGCTGCTTTTGAAGAGAGGTGTAGGTCTCTTTGTAGAAATAGCGAGAAGAATCCGGAGTATGAATTTCATCTATTAGTAAAATTTCACCAGCATTAGTTTTTCCAAATTCGTATTTAGTATCGACCAATATCAGGCCCTGTTGCGCAGCCATTGATGTTCCCCTTTGAAAGAGTTTTCTTGTATATTCTTCTAGTTTAATATATTCTTTTTCTGAAACAATACCCCGTTCTATAATTTCTTCCCTGGAAATATCCTCATCATGTCCCTCCTCAGCCTTAGTGGCAGGGGTTATAATTGAATTTGGAAATTTTTGATTTTCTATCATTCCCTCGGGCAAAGAAACTCCACACAACATTCTTTTTCCAATCTTATATTCTCTGGCAACATGACCCGTAAGATAACCTCGGATGACCATTTCAATCTTATAAGGCTCACAACGTACCCCAATTGAAACATTAGGGTCGGGAGAAGCCACTAACCAATTAGGCACTATATCAGCAGTGGCTTTCAACATATGGATTGCAATTTGATTTAAAATTTGCCCTTTATGTGGTATTCCTTTTGGCAAGACTACATCAAAAGCTGATATACGATCAGTGGCAACCATTACTAACTGGTTATTGTCTAAATGGTAAACTTCTCTTACTTTTCCTTTAAATTTTGAAAGCTGGCCAGGTAAATTTAAATTTGTTTTAAGTAATGTATTCATCTTTAATTTTCGTGCTCAATACTCTTGTAAGCGTCGATCACCTTCTTAACTAATGGGTGGCGAATAACGTCTTTTTCATCTAAATAAATAATACTAATACCTAGTGTATTTTTTAAAACAAGTATGGCTTCTTTCAATCCAGAAATAATCCTTCTAGGTAGATCTATCTGACCCGGATCTCCAGTAATCATAAACTTAGCATGTTTACCCATACGGGTTAAAAACATTTTCATTTGTGCATGGGTAGTATTTTGGGCTTCATCAAGAATAACAAAAGCATTGTCAAGTGTACGACCTCGCATGAAGGCGAGGGGGGCTATTTGAATAGTCCCTTTTTCTAAGTGTTGCATTAGTTTCTCATAGGGTATCATATCTCTCAACGCATCGTAAAGGGGCTGCATGTAGGGATCTAACTTTTCTTTTAAATCGCCTGGAAGAAATCCTAAATTTTCACCTGCTTCAACAGCTGGTCGAGTCAATATTATACGGCTCACTCGTTTTTCCTTCAATGCCTTCACTGCCAAAGCCACGCCTGTATATGTTTTTCCTGTTCCTGCGGGTCCTATTGCAAAAACCATATCATTATTATTGACAGATTCGATCAATCGCTTTTGATTGATTGTTTTGGCTCGAATGATTTTACCCCCTACTCCATGCAATATTTGTGCTTCAGACGCATCCTCGGGCAAAAATGGATCCTTAGGGTTAAATTGTAATATGCGTTCAATCACCTCCTCAGAGAGAATATTATACTTGGTAAAATGCATCAGTAGCATATTCGATTTAGCTTCAAAATCTTCAATCAATTCTGGTTCTCCATAGGCTTTCAAAGTGCTGCCTCGGGCTACTATTTTTAATTTAGGGTAATATGAACGTATTTTTTCTAAAAATCGGTTTTGACTACCAAAAAATTCTTGGGGGTTTACTTCCGTGAGTTCAATTTTTATTTCGTTCAAGCGTAAGTCAGTTAAATAATTTATTTTTGTTAATTATCTGAATTCACAATAAAAATAAATATTTTTTTACTACATAGTAAACTGTTGCACTTCCTTTATGAACATTGTCACACTAACCACTGATTTTGGACTGAAAGACTTTTCTGTGGGCGTAACTAAAGCAGCGCTAATGCAATTGATAGAAGATGTTCATATTGTTGATATCTCACACCAAATTAGCCCTTTCAATTTAGCGGAAGCTGCTTATTTGTTAAAAAATAGCTTTAGTGCTTTTCCAAAAGGAAGTGTTCATATTGTAGGAATTGAGTCTGAAAAAACCCCTGAAAATAAGCACCTAGTAATCGAATTTAAAGGTCATTTTTTTATTGGTGCTAACAATGGTATTTTTTCTTTATTAATGGAAGATCAGAATGCCGATAAAATTGTAGAAATTAATATTCATAATAATTTAATGACTACGTTTCCTGTATTGGACACATTTGTTCAAATAGCTGCTCATTTATTACAAAAAGGGAAATTAGAAATTGTAGGAAATAAGATTAATAAAATCAAAGAGCTAAAAAATATCAAACCTGTGATCGATCCAGATAAAAAACAAATCATGGGAAGTGTTATATATATTGATAATTACGGAAATATAATTACCAACATAACCAAAAAACTTTTTGAATCCATTGGAAAGACAAGACCCTTTACGATTTATGCTAGAACCGTTAAATTTAGAAAAATATATGCTTCTTATGGCGATAGCATTGACTGGGGTTTATCTAAGGAAAAACGACAAGAAGATGGTAAAAAAATTGCTTTATTTAATAGTTCCGGACATCTAGAATTAGCCATTTATAAAAGTAATCCTACGACTGTTGGAGGTGCTCAAAGCCTCTTTGGTCTCTCCTACAGAGATACTGTAACTATTGAATTTGAGTAGAATGAGAAGCATTTTTTTTAAAGAGATTCGATTTTATTTTAATAGTCCCACTGGCTATTTAATTCTCTGTGCCTATTTCATTCTAAACGCTTTAGTTTTATGGTTCTTGGACACTAGCAATAATGTATTCAAAACACAAATTGGAGTTTTAGATAATTTCTTTATTGGATCTGCATGGTTTTTCATGTTCATTATTCCAGCCCTATGTATGGGAAGTTTTTCCGAGGAGATGAAAAGCGGAACGATAGAAATTCTACTTACTAAGCCAGTTAAGATTTTTGAACTTGTTTTAGCCAAATGGATGGCTGCTATAGTTTTAATTCTTTTTGTTCTTATCCCAACGATCTTAAATGGCTATGTCATTGCAAACCTTCTGCCAGAGGGGAATTATTTAGATTTAGGTAGATTTATCAGCGGTTATATAGGTCTTTTTTTTCTTGCCCTTATTTACAGCAGCATAACGCTTTCTTTTTCATCAGTTTTTAAAAATCAAGTCACTGTTTTTATCTGCTCATTAATATGTTGCTTCGCTCACTATTACTTATGGGGGCAACTTGCCTATCTGACCGCAAGTAATTGGCTCTATAAACAACTAATGTTCATAGGAATGGAGGACCATTTAGTTAACCTTAGCAGCGGCCTAATTAAGTTTAACGATTTAGTTTACTTTCTAATTCATATTATTTTATTGTTTTTGATCGTACAACTTAATATAAAGCGTCGATTAGAAGTATGAAGAAAATGTATAAAATTGTGGGTGGAGTAACTATCACTCTTTTGCTTCTTTTAGCTGCGCAAGGCATCAATGGATCAATCGATCTTACAAAAGATCAGAGACACAAACTTTCAGAGAATACAAAATCAAAGTTAAAATCCTTAGACCGACCTCTTCGAATTGACATTTTTTTAAGTGGCGATTTACCTGCTCAATATCAATACTTTAGAGTATCCATTGAGAGTTTATTAAATAATTTTGAACACTACACGGATCAATTGTATATCAGTTTTATTAACCCTTTTGAAGAAGGAACAACAGATTCTGTTATTGAAGAAATGCAATCCTATGGCCTTTACCCAACGTTTGTAGCTGAAAATAATTCGAGTACAAACAGAGAAACAGTACTTTTCCCATGGGCTATACTGAATCATGGAGATCATACCGTTCGAGTTTCTCTGCTTAAAAAAAATCTAGGAGATACCCCAGAAAAAATATTGGTGCAATCATTGCAACAACTCGAGTTTCAATTCATGGATGGGATCGAACAAATTACACTAACAGAAAAGAAGAATATTGCATTTTTAACTTCTAATCAAACCTCTAAAAATATTGTTTTGGTAGATTTGGTTCAAAGTCTGCAATCATATTATAATGTTGCTTTCTTCGATTTTAATTCAAATGGAATCGATAGAGCAGAAACACTACAAAATCTAAATCGATTCTCTTTACTCTTAATTTCTAATCCTAAAAAACTTTTTTCAACCGATGAAAAATACATCTTAGACCAATACCAGCTTCAAGGGGGAGCAATTCTTTGGTTGTTAGATCCACTTATAATGGACGAAAGTATGCTAATGAACAGTGAGGAGGGGGCCCCACTCGAAAAAAACCAACTTGGCTTAGAAGATTATTTTTTTAATCAGGGCATACGTATACAAAACGGTCTATTGAAAGATTTATATTGCGCTCCTATTGTATTGGCTCGTGGTGAAGAAAACAAGACTCAATACTTACCCTACCCATGGCCCTATTATCCACTAATTAAGACTAATACAAACGTTGCAATTGGTAAAGATTTAGGAAATGTTTGGATGCGCTATTCAAGCCCTATAGACACTCTAAGAAACAATCAAAAAAAAACTGTTTTATTAAAATCATCAAACTTTTCGCAAACCAGAACCCCTCCTGCAATTATTTCACTAAATGAAGTGAAAGATGAAATTAAACCCTCACAATATAATGGGCAAGAAAAAATTGTTGGCGTTTTGAATGAAGGACAATTTGAGTCTTTGTTTAAAAATAGAATTAAACCCTTTACTATTGCAAACCCAATTGAAAAAGGAAGATCAAAAATGCTTATCATTTCAGACGGTAATTTTATTGAAAACCAAGTTGATAAGGGTGTTCCTTTAACGTTGGGATTTGATAGATGGTCCTCCAATTTTTATGATAACAAGGCATTTATAACAAATTGTATTCATTATTTGTCTGGTTTAAATAACCTTGTGGAATTAAGAAATAAAAATTTTAAAATGCAGTTTTTAGATCCGGTTAGGGTAGACCAAGAAAGTACATATTGGAAAATCTTTATTCTACTTGCCCCTATATTTTTTTTAGTAATAGTAAGACTTTTTATTCACTTCATCCTAAATAAACACAGGAGGTATTGACTGTTAATAAGTTTCTTTCCAAAATCAATGCATTTAAAATATATTTGGAAAAATGTAAATCATGAAGTTTATCGTTTCTAGCGCCGCTTTGCTAAAAGAGTTACAGATGTTGGGAGGTATTTTGAATAATACAAATACCCTACCTATTTTAGACAATTTTCTATTTGAAATCAATAAAAATATTTTAATACTCACTGCCTCTGATCTTGAAACTACTTTTTCAACTAAGCTGACCATAGAATCAGAAGACACTGGGACAATTGCCCTACCCGCAAAAATTTTGTTAGACACCCTGAAAACATTTCCTGAACAACCCCTAACCCTTATTCAAACAGAAAGAAATACGGTCGAGATTATAGCTAATAATGGAAAATATGCAGTAGCCTATGTAGATGGAAGTGAATTTCCACAAGCTGCTTTAGTCCCAGATCCAAAAAATACTGTTATAGGAGCGGGGCAACTGGCGGATGCTATCAACAGTACTCTATTTGCAAGTGGAAACGATGATTTAAGGCCTGTGATGAGTGGAGTCTTTTTTCAGTTTTCTTCTGAATCACTAACCTTTGTTGCAACTGATGCCCATAAACTTGTAAAATATACTCGAACTGATTTGAACACTGCTGATACCGCAGAATTTATCATGCCTAAAAAACCACTTCAATTGTTGAAAAATATATTAGCTTCTTCGGGTGAGGAAGTTACGATTGAATATAACGATTCAAACGCTCAATTTCGTTTTAATAATTGGGTATTAACCTGTCGCCTTATTGATGGAAAATATCCTAATTATGAAGCCGTCATCCCTAAGGAAAATCCTAACCAAATGTTGATTGATCGTATAGCCTTTTTAAACTCTGTTAAGCGAGTTAGTATTTTTTCCAATAAAACCACCCATCAAATAAGACTTAAAATAGCTGGGTCGGCTTTACAAGTTTCAGCGGAAGATTATGACTACAGCAATAGTGCCGAGGAACAATTAAATTGTGATTATCAGGGGGATGATATCCAAATTGGTTTCAATTCACGTTTTTTAATTGAAATGCTCAATAATCTAATTTCTGATCAAATCAAACTCTCATTATCGCTACCAAATAGAGCAGGTCTAATTAAACCAATGGATAGTGTAGATGAAGATGAAAATATAACGATGTTGGTTATGCCCGTAATGCTCAGCAATCAATAGAACGTCATGTCAGTTAAGCTGTAATAGACTCCGATATTTTTTTATAAGTTCCATTTTGCAGCTTTTCCCTTATGTCTGAAAATGCATTTAGAGTAATTTCAACGTCTTCTAAAGAGTGTGAAGCTGTAGGGATAAGCCTAAGTAATATTAACCCTTTAGGAATGACTGGATAGACGACAATAGAACAAAAAATTCCATGGTTTTCACGAAGGTCTTTTACTAGTGCCATGGCTTCTGGAATACTTCCTTTCAAGTAAACAGGAGTCACACAACTCTGGGTTGTTCCAAGATCAAACCCTCGATTTTTTAATCCATCTTGAAGAGCATCGACATTTTCCCACAACTTGGCTTTGAACTCTGGTCTTTTTCTAAGCAGCTCCAACCGTTTTAAAGCCCCTTTCACTAACTGCATTTGCAATGATTTTGCAAACATCTGTGAGCGCATATTATACTTCAAGAAGTCAATGATTTCCTGGTCTGCAGCTATGAAGGCCCCAGTAGAGGCCATGGATTTTGCAAAAGTGGCAAAGTAAACATCTATATCATCTTGAACGTTTTGCTCAAAACCTGCACCTTTGCCGTGATCACCTAAAGTTCCAAAACCGTGGGCATCGTCAACCAAAAACCTAAAATTATATTTTTTCTTAAGGGCGGCAATTTCTCTAAGTCGACCTTGTTCACCACGCATTCCAAAGACACCTTCAGAAATAACAAGAATGCCTCCTCTAGTTTGATCAGCTACCCTTGAAGCTCGCTGTAAATTCTTTTCTAAACTTTCAATATTATTATGTTTGTAAGTAAAACGCTTTCCCATATGCAATCTTACTCCGTCTATAATACAAGCGTGTGCATCAACATCATACACGATCACATCATTTTTAGAAACCAATGTGTCTATAGTAGACAATATACCTTGATAGCCAAAGTTGAGAACGTAAGCAGCATCTTTTGATACAAAAGCAGCAAGCTCGTTTTCTAATTGTTCGTGCAATTCAGTGTGGCCAGACATCATCCTAGCACCCATAGGATAAGCTGCACCATACTCCGCAGCAGCTTCTTTATCAACTTGACGAACTTCAGGGTGGTTGGCTAGCCCTAGATAGTCGTTTACACTCCAAGTAATTACCTCTTTA
>MDTB01056353.1_pt1 | contig 17828 bp, 16 predicted proteins | sample 811161 | NCBI WGS metagenome assembly MDTB01 (sample SAMN05326650, study PRJNA326480) | marine metagenome | isolation source: seawater | place: Mediterranean Sea | collected 2009
AATAGAGAACTTGCTAACAAGGCAGATTATAAGTTGAGTATTTCTAAAGGTAATATAAAACGTGTTCATGCACGTTCGTGAAGAAGAATTCAACAATTTAAAAGTACACACTCAATATTCAATTTGTGAAGGCGCAATTAAAATAGATGAACTTGCAAATTATTGCAAGGTCAATAAAATTAAGGCTATTGGTCTTGCAGATAGTTATAATTTATGCGGTGCATTAGAATTTGCAGAAAAAATTAGCAAAGTTGGAACTCAACCTATTATTGGTACGCAAATAAATGTGATTAAGGATAACCATATTGGAAAAGTCACTTTATACGCAACCTCGGAACTAGGTTATAAAAACTTAACAAAGTTATCTTCTAAAAGTTATTTGAATAATAAAAATTCATCTGACCCTTATTGCGAGTTAGAGGATTTAATTTCAAATAACGAAGATCTCATTTTGCTTACTGGAAATTATAAAAATTTTTTTGGAAAATTATTCTACGCTAATAAAATGAAATTATTTGAAAAATTAATTCAGAAATTAAAACTATCTTTTCAAGACCGGTTTTATATAGAAATTCAGAGACATGGGGAAGATCAAGAGAAGAACTACGAAAACTACCTGCTAAAAATCTCCTCTCTTTTTGATTTACCAATTATTGCTGCTCAAGAAGTGTTCTATATAGATCAAAGTATGTCCGAGGCTCATGATGCTTTGATTTGTATAGGAGAGAAACAATTCATAGACGATAAAAATAGGTTTCGTTATAATAACCAGCATTATTTAAAGAAAAGTGAAGAAATTCAAAAATTATATAAAGATATTCCTGAAGCCTTAAAAAATAATTATAATTTTCCTTTTAGATTTAATTTTAAGCCAAAAAAATCAAAACCTATTCTTCCATCTATATCTAGTAAAAAAGATATTTCTCCAGAAGAAGAACTTAAAAGTCAGGCAAAACTTGGATTAGAAAACAGAATAAATAATTTTATTCTTAAAAAGAAAAAACAAATATCTGAAAGCGAAGTTAAAAAAATTTACGAAGATAGGTTGTTTCATGAACTCAATATTATAAATTCGATGGACTACTCGAGTTATTTTTTAATTGTATCAGATTACATAAGATGGGCCAAAAAAAAATCAATTCCAGTTGGTCCTGGTAGAGGCTCTGGCGCTGGATCATTAGTTGCTTATTGTTTAGATATTACAGATCTCGATCCTATAGAGTTTGATCTAATTTTTGAAAGGTTTTTAAATCCTGACAGAATTTCAATGCCTGATTTTGATATAGATTTTTGTGAGGAGCAAAGAGATAAAGTTTTTGAATATTTAAAATCTAAATATAAAGACGGCGTAGCTCATATTATTACTTTTGGTAAACTAAAAGCGAGAATGGCATTACGAGACGTAGGAAGAATTTTAGGATTGTCCTATGGTCATGTCGACAGAATTTGTAAAATGATACCTTTTGATCCCTCAAGACCTTTAACTTTAAAAGAGTCAATTGATAGAGAACCTAGATTTAAAGAAGAAATTAAAAATAATAACAAAGTTGAAAAACTTATTAATCTCTCTTTAAAACTAGAGGGATTAAACCGAAATATGGCAACCCATGCTGCAGGTGTAGTAATCGCAGGTAATAAATTAGCTGAAGAATTTCCTCTTTATGTGGACCAAAGTTCAAATTTAATTTTACCTTCAACTCAATATGATATGTACTCTTCTGAAAATGCTGGGTTGGTAAAATTTGATTTACTTGGTTTGAAAACTTTAACGGTAATCAACAAAACTTTAAAAAGACTTAACCTAAAAAATATTGATTTTGATATCACTAAAATTAATTTAGAAGATAAAAAAGTTTACGAGCTTTTGTCAACCGGGGAAACTATTGGATTGTTTCAACTTGAGAGCACTGGAATGAGAGAAGCAATTAAACAAATGAAACCAAATAAGTTCGATGATATAATTGCTTTAGTAGCTCTTTATAGACCTGGACCAATGAGCAATATACCAATTTACAATGACTGTAAAAATGGATCTAAAACGCCTGATTATATTCATCCAACTTTAGAAAAAATTTTAAAACCTACGTATGGAATTATAATTTACCAAGAACAGGTTATGCAAATAGCCCAAACCCTTGCAGGATTTACTGCCGGAGAAGCTGACATTTTAAGAAGAGCAATGGGAAAAAAGAAAAAGGCAGAGCTAGACGAGCAAAAGGAAAGATTTATAAGCGGAGCAATTCGAAATGGAATAAGCAAAGAAGTTGCAAATTTTGTTTTTACAAAAATCGAACCTTTTGCTCAATATGGATTTAACAAAAGCCACGCAGCAGCATACGCATTAATTGCATACCAAACGGCATATTTAAAAACCTATTTTAAAGAAGATTTTATAGCAGCTACAATGTCTACAGAATTAACAAATACTTCAAAGCTAAGGGAATTTGTTGAAGAATTGAAAAGATTGAATATTGAAATTATAAGACCTTCAATAAATGAGTCTTATGCAGAATTTGAAACTAAAAAAAATAAAATTTATTATGGTTTAGGGGCTATCAAAAACGTTGGATTTGAGGCAGTGTCTAATATTATTAAGGAAAGAGAAAAAAATGGAAAATTTACATCCTTAGTTGATTTTATTAATAGGATAGACGCTAAGGATGTAAATAAATTACAATTAGAGGGATTGGTAAAATCTGGCGCATTTGACGAGTTTGGTAAAGATAGAAACACAATAATTAATTCTATACCTAAAATAATTCAAAAAATTAAAAGTGTTAATGAAGATAAACAAAATAACCAAACGAGTTTGTTTAGTGAAAATTCAAATGAAGAAAATAATTTTGATTTAATCCAGTCAAACAAATGGTCTAAAAAAGAACTTTTGTCTGAGGAATTCAAATCTTTAGGTTTTTATATTTCTGATCATCCTCTAAATGAATATAGTGAAGTTTTCGATCAATTAAAGATTATTCCCTATAAAGAATTTTTATCAAATGATGAAAGTGAGGGCTTAATTGCAGGAACAGTAATGTCTATACAAGAAAAAAAAAGTGCAAAGGGAACACCTTTTGCCATAGTAAAATTCAGTGATAACAAGGGGGAGTTTGAACTTTTTTTATTTTCTGAAATATTAGTACAAAATAGAGAAAAGATTAAAGAATCCGAGTCTGTAGTTTTAACTTTGTATAAAGATAATCTTGATAATGGAGCTTTACAAAGAAGAGTAAATGTTAGAAAAATATTAAGCATAGAAGAAATGCTTAGCAAACCTTATCCAAAAGTAACAATAGAGCTAAGCGAAAATTATGATATTGATGAACTAAAGAAAATTCTCAATAATAAAGGTCAAACAGAGATAAATTTTATTATTCACAATAAAAATAAAAAAATTTATTATAACCTTCAAAATGCAAGAAAGTTTGATTTTAATCATCTAAAAGCTATAAAAAGTAAAGAATATGTTAAAAAAATAACTGTTTAGAAGGTTGATTTTTTTGTTTGTTTTATATATCAGTAATTAAATTTCGCACACAGCATAAAGGGCGCTGCCCTCCCGGTCCATTAATTTGGAGTAGCTGTGGTGGATTAACCGGAAAAATTATGAACGTACCAAAAATTGATATTAAACAATTATTAGAAGCAGGAGTTCATCTTGGTCACAAAACCTTAAGGTGGAATCCAAAAATGAAAGAGTATATTTTTGGTGAAAAAAACTCTATTCACATTATAGACTTAACTCAAACAGTTGAATTTTTAAAAAATGCACTAGTTCAAGTTCACAAAACTGTTTCTGGAGGTGGAAAAATACTTATTGTTTCCACCAAAAAACAAGCCTCTGAACAAGTTAGTGACTTAGCAAAAGAAACAGGACAATTTTATGTAAATTATAGGTGGCTAGGAGGAATGCTTACGAATTGGAATACAATACAAAATTCAATTAAAAGATTGAAAAAATTAAGTGAACAGTTATCAAAAGAAAATATTGGTTTTACAAAAAAAGAAATTTTAAAATTTACTAAAGAAAAAGAAAAACTTCAGAGATCATTAGGCGGTATATCAGAAATGAAAAAAACACCAGATTTAATATTTATAATAGATACAAATGTTGAGTCCCTTGCAGTTGCTGAAGCAAAAAAACTTGGAATACCTATAATAGCAGTTTTAGACACTAATTCAGATCCAACAGGCATAAGTTTTCCAATTCCAGGAAATGATGATGCTAGAAGATCAATAAATCTCTACTGTGAATTATTAAAAAATACAATTAAAGACGCAGAGAAATTTATAAAAGAACCAGACTCTAAAGAAGAAAAAAAACCAGAAAAAACATCTGAAAGAAAAAAAAAATAAGATAATTAATTTTTCAAATGTCAGATAAAGATTTATTAAACAGTATAAAAAAACTAAGAGAACTTACAGGAGTAGGTTTTAAAGATTGTAAAATAGCTTTAGACGATACTAACGGAGATATAGAAAAATCAATAGAATTTTTAAGAAAAAAAGGAATAGCTAAGGCATCAAAAAAAATGAGCCGAACAGCTACTGAAGGTTTAGTTTTGGTTAAAGAAAAAGAAAATAAAGTTTCTATTGTTGAAATAAATAGTGAAACAGACTTTGTTGCGAAAAATAAAGATTTCATATCTTTTTGTAAGGAACTTTCAGAAATTAATTTTTCTATTTCAGGAAATTTAAATAAACTTAATGATGTTAAAATGAGAAATGGATCTTTAGTAAAAGATAATCTTATTGCATTGATAGCCAAAATTGGAGAAAAAATCACAATAAGGAGAGTCGATTTTTTTGATAATAATAATGGATCAAATTTTTTTTATGTTCATTCTGCTATAGAAAAAAATATTGGTAAAATTATTTCTATTGTTAAACTAGACGGAATCATAAAAGGAAAGAACGACGATATAGGAAACAAAATTGCAATGCATATCACCGCATCAAATCCTGTTGCAATTGACAAAGCTGATATTAAAAAAGAGATTATTGATAAAGAACTAGAAATAATAAAAGCTGAAGTTTCTAATTCAGGTAAACCGCCCGATATGGTTGATAAAATATCAAAAGGTAAAATTGCTAAATTTATCAATGATAACACACTTCTAAATCAAATTTGGATAATGGATCCTAAAAAGAAAGTATCTGATATACTTAAAGAAAATAAAATTGAAAATGAAATAAAGGTTTTGAATTTTATTAGATACAAAGTTGGCGAAGGAATTTAAATATGAGTTCAGAATTTAATGAAAAAAACTATTCATCTAAGATGGATAAAAGCATCCACTCTTTTAAAAAAGATTTAACAACACTTCGAACAGGAAGAGCAAATTCTAATATGTTGGATACAATAAAAGTAGACGTATACGGACAACTTATGCCTATAGACCAACTTGGAACGGTAAGCGTTCCGGAAGCAAGACTAATATCAATTCAGGTCTGGGATAAGGCTAATATAAATTTAATTGATTCGGCAATTCAAAAATCAGAACTTGGTATTAATCCGCAAATAGATGGACAAATAATAAGACTTAGGGTTCCAGATTTGACCGAGGAAAGAAGAAAAGACTTAATAAAAATTTTAAAAGGGATGGCAGAAAAAAGTAAAATATCAATAAGAAATATAAGAAGAGAAGCAAACGAGGAATTAAAAATAAAACTTAAAAAAAAAATCTATTTCAGAGGACGAAAGTAAATCATTTGAAAAAAATATTCAAAAATTAACAGACATAAATATTCAAAATATAGATAAAATTCTATCAGAAAAAGAAAAAGAGATATTGCAAATATGAATAAACTCAACCATGTTGCCTTTATTATGGATGGTAATGGTAGGTGGGGAAAAAAAAGAAACAAAGGAAGAAATTTTGGACATCTCCATGGAGTTAAAACAGTTAAAAAAATTGTTCAAAGTTCTATAAAATTTAAAATTCCTATAGTAACATTTTATGTTTTTTCAACGGAAAATTGGAAACGTCCTAGAGGTGAAATTAATTTTCTTTTTAAATTAATAATTAATTATTTTAAAAATGAATTAAAAAATGTTATTTCTAATGGTATTAAAATTAATATCATAGGAAATTTAGATAAATTACCAACTAAAGTTAAATCTTCTTTAAAAAAGGTTATAAAATTAACCAATAATAATAAAAAAATAATTGTTAATTTAGCCATTAATTATGGCTCTAAATTAGAAATCATCCACGCTTTTAAAAAACTTAAGGGTAAAAAAATTATTAATTTAAACTTACTTAAAAAAAACCTTTATACAAATAAATTACCAGATCCTGATATATTAATAAGAACAGGAGGTCATAAAAGATTAAGTAATTTTATGTTGTGGCAACTTGCATATGCTGAAATTTATTTTTTAGATAAATTGTGGCCTGATTTTACCGGTAAAGATTTAAAAAAGGTGTTAAACAATTTTCAAAAAGTAAAAAGAAATTTCGGCTCTATTTAACATGTCAAAAAATCTTAAAATGAGAATCTATACCTCGATAGTGTTACTATTATCTTTAATGATCATAATGACCAACAGTTATGGCATGGCTCTTTTTTTGATGTTAATTGGTATTTTTTCTATTTTAGAATTTTTTAATATTTCATTAAAAATTTATAAAAAAAATAAGATAAAACAATTTTTATGTAATTTATTTTTTACAACGTATATATTTATTTTTTGTATATATTTTTTCTCATTATCCTTCTTTTTTCATTTAAAGATAATTTTATTTTTAGTACTGTTTACTTGTATAGCCTCTGACATTGGTGGATTTGTATTTGGAAAAATCTTGAAAGGACCAAAATTAACAAAAATAAGTCCAAATAAAACTATTTCAGGAGCTGTAGGCTCATTATTATTTTCATCTTTAATAATTTCAGCACTATTTTTTTTTGTAAGTAAAACTTTTGACCCATACATTATATTTGTAGGAATTTTAACTTCTATAAGCTGCCAATTGGGGGATTTGTTTTTTTCATTTTTAAAAAGAAAATCTTATCTAAAAGACAGTGGTAATTTTTTACCAGGTCATGGAGGAATGCTTGATAGAATTGATGGTCTTTTAATTGGAGTGCCTACAGGATTTTTAATTTTATTGTTATCATATTAGTATGAAAAAAAATATTTCTATTTTAGGATCTACAGGTTCAATTGGGTTAAACTGTTTGAAAATTATTAACAAAAAAAAAGATTTATTTAAAATTAATATATTAGCTGCAAATAAAAATTATAATCTAATTTGTAAGCAGATTATTAATTATAAACCAAAAATTTTTATAATTAATAATGAGTTTGTTTTCAAAAAAGTGAAAAAAAAATTTAAAAAAAATAAAATAAAAATATTTCAAGATATGAATATTCATAAAAGTTATTTAAAAAAGTCTGATATAACAATTGCAGCGATACCAGGCATTGCTGGATTAAAACCAACAATTGAATTAATAAAAAAAAGTAGAAAAATTCTTATTGCAAATAAAGAATCAGTTATTTGTGGATGGAAATTAATAAAAAAAGTAGCCTCTAAGTATAATACAAGAATTATTCCTGTAGACTCTGAACATTTTTCAATAATGAAGATATTAGAAAATCAAAATATAAATGATGTAAAAAAAATTTATCTTACTGCCTCGGGTGGACCATTTTTAAACTTTCATATTTCTAAATTAAAAAATGTAAAACCTGATGAGGCAATTAAACATCCCAAATGGAAAATGGGAAAAAAAATTTCAATAGATTCCGCTACTTTAATGAATAAACTTTTCGAAGTGATTGAAGCACATAAGATATTTGAAATTGACATTAGAAAATTTGAAATTGTTATACATCCTGAGTCTTTAGTTCATGCAGTAATAGAATTTAAAAACGGTCTTTATAGATTTATTTATCACGAGACTTCAATGATTATTCCATTAGCCAATGCTATTTTTGATAGTCATATTAATATTAATGAATTTTTAAAACCTCAATTGAGCTCAAAAAAATCAATTTTTTTTAATCAGCTAAATTTTTTTAAAGTTGATAAAAAAAAATTTCCAATTATTAAACTTAAGACTCGTTTAAATGAACACAATTCTTCACCTATAATAATCAATGCGGCTAATGAAATATTAGTTGATCAATATATTGCAAAAAAAATACCTTTTACTTCCTTTTATAAGTATATTCTGAAGGTACTGAGTGATAGAAATTACAATAAATATGCTATAAAAGAGGCAAAAAATATAGATCAAATATTGCAAATAGATCAATGGTCAAGGAGAGTTACTGTTAAAAAGATAACAACTAAAAAAAATGCGTAAAATATTTTTATTTTTCTTTATATCCTGTTTTTATTTAAATTTTTTACAAGCAGAAATAATTAAAAAGATTGAAATAGTTGGAAATAAAAGAGTTAGCGATGAAACAATAAAATTATATGGTGATATCGATTTAAATAAAGATTATCAAGAACAAGAGATAAATAAGATACTAAACAATTTATACTCTACTAATTTTTTTAAAAATGTTGAAATAAACTTATCTAATAATATTTTATTAGTTAAAGTAACTGAATATCCAGTAATTAATAATCTAGTAATTTTAGGAGAGTCTAGTAAAAAGTATAAAGAGCAAATTATAGAGCTAATCAATTCAAAAATAAAAGACTCTTTTATAAAAAGTAGACTAGCAGAAGATGTTGAAATAATTAAAAAACTGTATGCTTCGGCTGGATATAACTCAGCAAAAGTTAATACAAAAATTAGAGAAATCGATGAAAACAATTTAGATTTAATTTTTGAAGTTGACAAAGGAAAAGAGTCTATTATTTCGAAAATTTCCTTCACTGGAGATAAAAAAATCAGAGAAAAAAGATTAAGAGATATAATAGCTAGTGAAGAATATAAATTTTGGAAAGTTCTATCAAGAAATAGTAGATTTAGTGAGAATTTATTGGCCCTCGATATAAGATTGTTAGAAAATTATTACAAATCTTTGGGTTATTATGATGTAGAAATCTCCTCTAAGTCTGCAGAGTTAATATCAGAAACCCAAGAAGTCGAAATAACATATTCTATTGATGCTGGAAATAGATATCTCATAAAGAAAATCTCAACAAATATTGATCCAGTGTTTGATAAAAACTTATTTTATTCTTTAAATAAAAATTTTAAAAAAGTTATAGGTGATTATTACTCCCCTTTTAAAATTAAAAAATTATTAGAAGATATTGATAATGTAATTGAAAAACAAAATTTACAATTCGTGGAGCATAATGTTGAAGAGATTATAGAGGGGGATACTATATCAATTAAGTTTAATATATATGAAGGAGAAAAAATTTTAGTAGAAAGAATTAATATTCTCGGTAATAATATAACAAATGAAAGTGTAGTCAGAGGTGAGCTTTTATTGGATGAAGGTGATCCTTTTACTGATCTTAAATTAAAGAAATCAATATCAAAAATCAAATCAAGAAATATTTTTGGTGAAGTAAAAGATAAAGTTTCTCAAGGATCATCACCTGATTTAAAAATTATAGATATTTCTGTTGAGGAAAAACCTACAGGTGAAGTAAGTGCAGGTGCAGGAGTAGGAACAAATGGTGGAAGTTTTGCCATAATGGTTAAAGAAAATAACTGGTTAGGTGAAGGTAAAAATGTTTCTTTTGATTTAGATTTGACTCAAGAATCATTACGTGGAACTGTAAATTATACAGATCCAAATTATGATTTATTAGGAAATTCTTTAAATTATTCATTTAGTAGTACTCAGAGTGACAAACCCAATCAAGGATATGAAAATACTATTATTGCAACAGGAGCAGGTATTTCATTCGAACAATTTAAAAATTTGTACGCGAAGCTAGGGATAAATGCTAGTTATGACGACTTAAGAACACAAAGCACTGCCTCTGATTCTTTAAAAAAACAAGCTGGAGAATTTTCCGAACTCTCTGGATATTATGGATTTACATATGACTTACGTGATCGAGCTTTTATGCCTACAGACGGACTAATTGCTGGTTTTGATCAAACATTACCACTTTATGCAGATAAATCATTTTTAGCTAACTCTGTATTTTTAAGTTCTTACAAATCATTTGGTGAAAACGTTATCGGGGCAGGTAAGTTTTATTTTTCTTCCGTTAACGGTATTGGAAATGATGATGTTAGATTAAGTAAAAGAAGAAATTTGACAACAAAAAGATTAAGAGGTTTTAAAAGAGGTAAAATAGGTCCAAAAGATGCCGACGATCATATTGGCGGCAATTACGCAGCTTCATTAAATTTCGAGGCAAGCTTGCCAAAAGTATTACCAGAAGCAACCAAAACTGATATTGGCTTATTTCTTGATATGGGAAATGTTTGGGGAGTAGATTATGATGATAACATAGATGATGCTAGCAAAATAAGATCTTCTGCTGGAGCTGCTGCTAGCTGGATGTCTCCAATAGGACCGATGACTTTTATATTATCGACTAATATAACCAAACATTCCAACGATGAGACTGAAAGTTTTAACTTTAATTTAGGGACAACATTCTAATGAAATTATTTAAAAAAATTATTTCTATTTTAGTTATATTTTTTGCTTTCCAAGCAAATCTTATTGCTGATGTTCCATATTATCTAGATTTTAAATACATTTTAAATCAAAGTGATGCTGGTAAAAAAGCACAAGTAAGCTTAAAAAATAAGTTAGACAGTGGAATTAAAAAACTTCAAGTAAAAGAAAAAGAAATTCAAGAAGAAGAAAAGCAAATTATTAAACAAAAAAAGGTCGTATCGGCTGAAGAATATAAAAAAAAGGTGAGTCAATTAAGGAATAAAGTTTCAACTCTTCAAAAGGAGAGAAGTTCACTTTTAAAAACTGTTGCTGATGAAAGATCAAAAATGAGATCCGAGCTTCTTAAACACCTAAATCCAATAATTAAGGAATTTATGAAGGAAAAAAATATTAGAATGGTTATTGACAAAAAAAGCATGTTACTTGCAGATGAAAATTTAGATATCACGAAAGATATTATTAAGAAACTAAATGCTAAATTAAAAACAATAAAATTAAACTAATAAGTTTAATGCGATCAGTTTCTTTCTTTAAAAATAAATCTTTTTTAATAAAAAATCTTTTTCAAGATTTAAAATCACAAAAAAATATTAAAATTAATAATATAAAAACATTAAAGAAAGCAAAAAAATTTGATTTAACTTTTTTTGACTCAATCAAATATAAATCTTATGCATTAGTGACAGAAGGATCTTATTGTATTACTACTCAAAAATTAGAAAAATTTTTACCAAAAGGAGTAGAAAGAATAATCGTAAAAGATGTTTTGTTCGAATTAGCTAAAGTTCTAAAAAAGATGTACGTAGACGCAGATATTGATTATCCAGATTTAACAGTTAAATCACCATTAAAAAACAAATATAAAAGTGTAAAATTTGGTAATAATGTTTTAATTGGTAAAAACGTAAAAATAGGTAAAAATACTATAATAGGAGCGAATTCCATTATAGAGCATGATGTTATTTTAGGGAATAATTGTGTGATAGGTTCTAATGTAATTTTAAAAAATTCAATTCTGGGTAATAATATTGTGATTCAAGACGATTGTAAAATAGGTCTTAAAGGCTTTGGATTTATCCCTCTTAAAGATAAAAATTTTAAATTTCCACATATTGGTAGAGTATTAATTGATGATAATGTTGAAATTGCATCTGGATGCACAATAGATAGAGGCTCTGTTGACGATACAGAAATAGGAAAGAATACATATTTAGATAATCAAGTGCATCTAGCACATAATGTTAAAATTGGAAATAATTGTATGATAGCGGGTCAGGTAGGTTTTGCTGGAAGTTCAACTATCGGTAATAATGTTTCAATAGGTGGTCAAGCTGGGATTTCTGGACATCTTACAATTGGTAATAATGTGAAAATAGGGGGCGGCAGTGGTGTTGTAAAAGACATAGAAGATAACCAAATTGTTATGGGGTATCCAGCAGTTCCCTTAAAAGAATTTTTAAAAAAATAAAAAAAATATGAGTGAAACCGAAATAGATAAAAAAAAGATAGAAAGTTTATTACCGCATAGGGAACCGATGTTACTAATCGACAAATTGACAAAGATTATCCCATTAAAATCCGCTACTGCAATAATGTATGTAAAAAAAAATGGTTTTTATGTTCAAGGTCACTTTCCAGGTCAACCCGTAATGCCAGGTGTATTAATTGTAGAAGCTTTTGGTCAAGCTGCAGCAGCACTAACAGCTCATGGTATAGATCCAAAAGAATATGCTAACAAGTTAGTATATTTAATGAGTGTTGATAAGGCTAGATTCAGAAGTCCAATCATTCCTGATTGCGAATTACATTTAGAGATAGAGGCAGTGAGATCACACGGCAGAGTTTGGAAATACAAAGGAACAGCAAAAGTTGAAGGTAAAAGAATGGCTGACGCTGAATGGTCTGCCACTATAGTGGAAAGAAACAAATGATACATAAATCAAGTGTAATAGATTCAAAAGCTAAAATTTTACAAAATGTTAAAATTGGTCCATTTTGTTATGTTGGTCCAAATGTAGTTCTTAGCGAAAATGTTGAGTTAGTTTCAAATGTGCATATTGAAGGAAATACAATTATAGGTAAAGGAACCAGAATTTTTCCATTTGCAAGTATAGGAAGTCAACCACAAGATTTAAAATTTAAGAATGAAAAAAATAGTCTAGAAATAGGAGAAAATAATTTAATTAGAGAATATGTCACAATTAATCCAGGTACTGCTGGGGGTGGTTCAAAAACTATTGTGGGAAACAACTGCTTATTTATGATTTCTTCTCACATAGCACATGATTGTAAAATTGGAGACAATGTTATCTTAGCAAACAATGTTCCTCTAGGAGGACACGTAACCATTGAAGACTCAGTTGTAATAGGAGGCAATTCTGCAGTTCAACAGTTTACAAGAATAGGAAGATTAGCAATGATTGGAGGTATGACCGGGGTATTAAAAGATGTAATACCATTTGGTTTATCAATTGGTAACAGAAACTATTTAGAAGGGTTAAATTTGATAGGATTAAGAAGAAAAAAGTATGAGAATCAAAAAATTATGGGGCTAAGTAAAGCGTATAAAGAAATATTTTCTTCAAAAAATTTACACAAAAACTTAACTAAAATTAATGGCGAACATAAGGGAAATGAACTTGTAAATGAAGTAATTTCTTTTATAGAAAAAGACAAAAAAAGACCTATTTGTTCACCGTTAAGTTAAAATAATTATGATCGGGCTTATATTTGGAGAAACAGATTTTCCAAAGCAAATCTTAAAAAAGATAAAGAATAAAAAAAAATATTTAATAATAGATTTAACAAAAACTAAAAATTTTAAGAGAGATAGTAATTCTTATACAGTTTCTCTAGGTCAATTTGGCAAAATATTGAAAATTCTAAAAGAAAACAAATGTAATAAAGTTTTATTCGCTGGAAGAGTAAAAAAGCCTAGATTATCAAAATTACGTCTCGATTTAAAAGGGATTTATTATATGCCTAGAATTATAAAAAGTTTTAAACTTGGAGATGTTGCGATTTTAAAAGAAATAATAAGTATATTTAAAAAAGAAAAGATTAAAACTATCAGTTCCTTAACTTTTAATCCTGAATTAACTTTGAAAAAAGGAAATTATTCTAAAGTAAAACCAAACAAAGAGAACAAAATTGATATAAATAAAGCTATTAAAATATTAAATAAATTAAACAAATATACTTTCAGTCAGGGCACAGTGGTAAGAAATAAAAAAGTAATTGCTATTGAAGGAAAAGACGGTACCCAAAAAATGTTGGAAAAATGTAAAAGTAAAAAATATAAGGGTAAAGGTGTATTGGTAAAATTTCCTAAAAAAAAGCAAGATTTAAGAATCGACTTACCAACAGTTGGTTTAAAGACACTAAAACAATGTAAATTAGCTGGACTCAAAGGTATTGTATTAAAAGGAAAGCGCAACGTTTTTTTAGAGAGAAAAAAATGTATTAGTTTTGCTAATAAAAACAGAATGTTTATAACAGTTAAATGAAAAAGCTAGTTATCTTTTTATTTTTGTTTACTATTAATAATTTATACTCTTCTGAAGTAAAACTTGAGAAAATTTTTGATGGTTTTGAGAAGCCTTGGAGTTTGTCATTTATTGATGATGAAAACATCGTTATTACAGAAAAATCAGGTAAATTATTTACACTTAGTTTACAGAGCAAAAAAAAATTTGAAATCAAGCACAATCTTTTTCTCCTAGAAGATGGACAGGGAGGATTACTCGATGTTTTGTATCACGAAGGAAAAATATATGTATCTTATTCTGAAGACAGAGCAAATCGAGGTAAAACTAGTACTTCTGTTGCTAAAGGTAATTTTGACAAACAAAATATAAGATTTAAGAATATTTTTAGGGCAGAACCTCCAATTAACTCAGGCTATCATTTTGGATCAAGACTGGTCATAAAGGATGATCACCTGTATATAACAGCTGGTGAGCGGGGTCAGGGAATGATAGCTCAAGATCCTACTAAACATCCCGGAAGTATTATTAGAATTAACCTTGACGGATCAATTCCAAAAGATAATCCGAAATTTAAAGATAAAAAAGATTGGTTACCCGAAATTTTTCAAATAGGAGTAAGAAATCCTCAAGGCATGGCACTCTCTCCTTTCGATAATAAAATATATATAACAAATCACGGAGCAAAGGGAGGCGATTGGTTTGGTACCGTAAATATCGGAGAAAATTATGGATGGAAAATATTAGGTTGGGGTGGAACTAATTATTCTGGAACTAAAATTGGTCCAAAGTGGAAACCAGGTTTTACAAAAGCGATTAAATATTGGGTACCATCAATAGCAGTAAGCGCCATGACTATTTATAAAGGAAATACTTTTAAAGAATGGAATGGAGATGCATTAATTACTTCACTAAAAGATCAATCCTTAAGAAAATTAAATTTTAAAAATAATAATTTTTTAAGTGAAGAAATTATTTTTAAAGGAAAAATAGGCAGAATAAGGGATATTAAAATACAAAGAAAAAGTGGTGATCTCTATATGTTATCCGATGACGGTATTCTATGGAGGATGTTTAAATGAAGAAAGTTTTTATTTTAACAGGAGAACCATCTGGAGATAAGTTAGCATCAACGGTTATAAGCGATTTAAGAAAGATAAACAAAAATATAGAATATTTGTCTGTTGGAGGACAAAACCTTCAATCACTGGGCATCAAATCTATTTATAATTTAAAAGAAATTACTTATTTAGGTTTTACAAATGTAATTTTAAACATCTTTAAAATAAGAAAAAAAATTAATGAAACTGTAAAGACTATTATAGAATATAAACCTGATTTATTATTTACAGTCGATAGCCCAGATTTTACTTTAAGAGTTGCTGAAAAAGTTAAAAAAATAAACCCTGAAATTAAAACAGTTCATTATGTTGCACCACAAGTTTGGGTATGGAGAGAAGGAAGAGTTAAAAAGATAAAAAAATTTATAGATCATATTTTATTATTATTTAAATTTGAAAAAAAATATTTTGAAAAGGAGAATATGAATTGTGAATTTGTCGGTCATCCATTATTACAAAATAAAGAACGAAGTAAAATTGATGTCAATCAAGTCATAGGTAAAAATAAAGCTTTAATCTCTGTATTCGCTGGAAGTCGAAAATCAGAGATTACAGTCTTAATGCCAATTTTATTAAATTTTATAAAACTAATGAATCAGAAGTTTACAGACATGACTTATGTTTTTCACTCTATCAAAGAATATTCACAACTCTTTCAATCTATTATCAATAAAAGCGGTTTATCTAATTGTGAAATAGTAAGCGATGATAAAATTAAGCTACATATTTTGCAAAAATCAGTTTTTGCTGTAGCTAAATCAGGGACAATTTCTCTTGAAATTTCAAATGCCAAGATACCTTCAATAACTTTATACAAAATGGGTTTTATAAACTTTTTAATAATTAAAACACTCGTCAAAACCAAATATGCAAATATTATTAACTTTGCAGCGAATGAAGAGATTATACCTGAATTACTTCAATCAAATTGTAATTCTAAAAATATTTTCAATCATGTAAGTAATTTTTTAGAAAATCCAAATAAGATTAAAAATCAAGTTGAAAAAGTTCAAAAAATTTTAAATGAACTTAAAACAAATGGATCGTCTTCTGAGTTGGCAAGTCTGTCTTTAAATAAATTTTTACAATGATAGTTTATAGACATAATGATTGTCTGCTTAAAGATAATGGATTTAATCACCCTGAAAGAAAAGAAAGAATAAATAGTATTTTAGAGTCTATTAAACAAATAAATGATTTTAAAATTGACTTTAAAGATGCACCTCTAGCAAATATTGATACAATTTCTTTGGTTCACCCAAAAAAACATATTGAAAAAATATTTTCAAATATTCCTAAAACTGGATTGATTGGAGTTGAAAATGAACCTTACGCAGACACGGTGCTTTGTCCTAATAGTAAAAAAGCTATTTTAAGATCATGTGGAGCAGGAATTGCAGCAGTTGATGATCTAATGAAAAGAAATGAGAGAGTATTTTGCTCCATAAGACCCCCAGGACACCATGCAGAAACAACAAAAGCCATGGGTTTTTGTTTTGTAAATAACATTGCTGTTGCTGCTAGATATTTACAAAAAAAATACAAAGTAAATAAGGTTGCTATTATAGACTTTGATGTACATCATGGAAATGGAACTCAGGAAATTTTTTACAATGATGAGTCAGTAGCTTACGCATCTTCACATGAATTTCCTTTATTTCCAGGCACAGGCTCAATTCAAGAAACCGGAGTAGGCAATATATTTAACGCTCCTCTAAAAACAGGAATGAGAGGGAAAGAATTTTTAAAAATATTTGATCATAAAATAATTAGACCAATAGATAAATTTAAACCGGAGGTAATTTTAATTTCTGCAGGATTTGACGCACACGCAAAAGATCCTTTGGCTAGTATTAACTTAGAATCAGAAGATTTTTTTCAAATTACCAAAAAAATCGTAGAATTGGGAGATATACATTGTAAGGGCAGAATTATTTCTTTTTTGGAGGGTGGTTATAATTTGTTAGCTTTATCGGAAAGTATTAAGCATCATTTAGTGGCTTTAAAAAATTAAATATCCACAACATCCCAAATCGTACATATAGATCATAAAATATAATAGTAATTAATTTTTAATAAAATATAATGATTCTATGGACCTAATTGTGGTTATTGGTATAGGTGCAATTTTAATTGCTACAGGTGTTATAACGCCAAAACCAGAAGAAGAGGTTGCTGAAACAGAAGTTGTCAGAATAGAAGAAGTTGTTACTCCACCTCCAGAAATTAAATCAGCACCAGAGCCACAACCTGAACCTGAACCTGAACCTGAGCCCGAACCTGAACCTGAACCTGAACCTCAAACTGAACCTGAACTAAAATCAGAGCCAGAACCAAAAGAGCAAGTTAACCAAGAACAAGCTCAAGAACAAGATGCTAAACCTGAGGAGCCAGAAGTTGACATAGCACAAGAGGAGACTGAAGACGAAGAAGAAACAGGGTGGTCGAGTATTATTTTATATATTTTAGGAGCTATCGCAGTTATTGCTGCTGGAGCCTATTTTTTTATGAGAAGGGAGCCTGAACCGCAATCAGCCGCAGATATTGGAAGACAGCAATCAAGTCAACCCTCAACAGAACCAACACCTGAACCAGAACCAACACCTGAACCAGAACCAACACCTGAACCAGAACCAACACCTGAACCAGAACCAACACCTG
>MDTB01014307.1_pt1 | contig 17827 bp, 10 predicted proteins | sample 811161 | NCBI WGS metagenome assembly MDTB01 (sample SAMN05326650, study PRJNA326480) | marine metagenome | isolation source: seawater | place: Mediterranean Sea | collected 2009
AATGGAAACCGCTGATATATGGATAGGTATAATAATTCCTATTTTTATTGGACCAATATGTGCATATTTAATGACATTAAGAAATGACTATGTTGAAAGAAAATATCGGAGAAAACGCGAAAAATACGAAGAAGAACGAGACGCTATATATAATTCAATAAAGAACTTTTATTGGCCTGTATACTTAAATCTTATATATATAGAACAATATTCATATAGCATTCCAATAAAAAATAAATTTAGATATGAATCTGGTAGTAGTGTATATGTAAGCGATAACAGTAGTGATTTTTTTGAAGATAATGAAAATAAGTCACATGAAAAACTAGATCAAAACCCAAATGTAGTTGAAATTGACCTTGATAATATTGATAAAAATAATAATGTTGAAATAAAATCTGATTCATCATCAGATAATTACGAGATTTCAATTGATATGCCATCTTTAAAAGAAAATGATAATTCTCAAAATTTAAAAATGACAATTCAACACCAACCAAAACATAGTCGTAGAAACTCAAAAAAATATGAAACACATCATAGAAAAACTATTATTTTAGATAAGAAAACTTTAAATTATTTTGAAGAAAATTTAAACAAAAAGTATAGTGAAATAATTTCTATAATTGAAGAAAATATGGTTTTAGTTTGTATTCACCAAGATTTAAATATGGAAATTATAAAATTCATGAAGTATTCTAAAGTTCGTGAAATTATTCAAGAGGGTTCCCCTGATAGAGAATATAATATAGAATATTTCGGCGTTGAAAATAATTTAAGAGAATTAACAAAGATAATTAAAATAATTTTAGACCAACAAAATGAAAAATATATTAAACTAATAAATAATCCTATTTAGATAAAAACTATTTAAGGTGATTTTAAAAAAAAATATTCAATGATAAATACTTTATTACTATTAAGTTTATTTGTTACTTTATATCCAAATCAAATTAATGGAAATATTTTAGATACAAATAATCTATTTTCTTTAAAAGAACATCTATTAACAGATTATCGAGCAGATACAATACCGACTGAATCTGAACCACTAAATATGAGTATAGGTGTTGCTTTTAGAGCATTTAATAATATTGATCAAAAAGAAGGAATAGTTTCATTAAACCTATGGTTAAGATATCGTTGGAATGATTACCATTTAAGATGGAATAAATCTGAATGGAATAATGTTACATCTTTAACAATGCGAACCGATCCTCAACTTGATGGAAGTATATGGACACCTGATATTTATCTTTATAATACTGCCGAAAATCCTTTAGAAAACTTAAAATGGAGTAATGTAGAAGTTAGTAATAGTGGAGACGTTCTTTGGTCAAGACCAGGTATTATTCAATCAACCTGTTCATTTGATATGACAAATTTTCCATATGATATACAAGAGTGTGAATTAAAATTTGGAAGTTGGTCTTATACTGGTTCACATTTAATGATAATTGAAGCATATCCTACTATTGATTTTTCTAATTATCAAGAGAATGAAGAGTGGCAAGTAACAAATACAACATATCAAATTAACTCAATTAAATATGAATGTTGTCCACATGAATATTACGATATTACATTTAAGGTAAATTTAAAAAGATTAACTGGTTATTATGAAACAAATATAATTATCCCTACATTTGCTACAGCATCTCTAGTTTTAATAACATTATTGATTCCTTGGGATTCTGGAGAGCGCATATCATTCGCTGTAACCGTGATGCTTTCTATTATTGTGTTTCTTTTAATTTTATCAGATACATTACCCAAATCAAATCAACAACCTATTTTGTCTCGAATGATAATGTCTTTAACATTTTTCGCACTTTTTGGTGTATTTTTTACTGTTCTAATAAGTGGATTAAATAGTTATAAAAAAGAAAAAATAGATGGTAAAGGGAAAATAGATAATAGACTCGTAAGGTTTCTATATAATATATGTAAATTGTGTTGTGTGTTTAAAAAAAATACATGTTTAATTAATCAACGAAGTGATGTTGAATCAACTTTAAATATACAACCTCAAATTTCAGAGATATCACGTTGCGAAGATTCTTTATCTGACGATTCCACTCTTGGAGAATTAAAATATAGAACTGAAAGTTATAATGTTGCCACTAAAAAATTAACACGACGCCAAAGACATACTAATATAAATCCTATTTTACAAAGTTTGCCTGAACCTCAATCTGAATCTGAAGGCAATGCCCAAATACAAAAACAAATTTTAAAAGAAGACTGTGATAAAATGATTAGTGTTTTAGAGACAGTTTATAGTTTATCATTTTTACTAACATTCGTTATACTATGTATATTTATGTTTACATCTAAACAATAACCTGCTCTGGGATAATATTTAAACTGACAAGTTGGGAAATAGTGTCTTCTGTAGGATAATTTTTAATATTTGATTTCTTTATTTTGATTTTCTTAACATCCTCCTTAACAACAACCTTTTGTTGGGGTTGATCTTCTAAAAACTTTGCTTTCTTTTTCCGAATTTCCTTAAATTCCGTTTTTAGGATTGAATTTATAAAATCATAACCATCCTTAATCTGCTCCATACTTCTACCACCGGTTATAAGAACACTACCACTCTGGAAAACTGCTGTAGTAACTTTCTTACAATTTCCATCACCTTCCCCATTACCTTTTCCAGTACATTTCTTTGAACAATAACACTTTCCTTTAATAGGATAGTCTTTGTAATCTTTATTCCAGTAATACATGCTTTTAACACCAGGATAAATAGTTGGTTCAAATGTAGAAAACATCTTATATTTATTTACAATAATTGGGTGTAGTTTCTTTTGATTAATTCTAAAATTTGCTTTATAATCGCTATTAATCAATACTATATTAAAATCTTTTACTTGGGCATTTTCATTATTTAACGCAGGTTGAATAAAATTACTATTACATCCTTCGTGTGGACATGTATCGTGTTCTTTACTACAAGCATTACAAATATAATGACCACAATCATTTGATAATTTCATAACATAATGTGTAAATTCACCATTACAACCACTACACTTTATCTTTGTATTTTCATCTCCTTTCTTAATATTAGATTCATAATATGAATCAGTAATGTTATATAAGATTTTACCTTTCAGGTTTTTAATACCATCCAAAATTATATTTATAGATTTTTCGCCTTCTTCTAAACTCTGAAGTCCAGTCATAGAAACTGCTCCGTTAGCAAATAACTTTATATTATTATATCTATCATTATTTTGTTTAATTATAATTGTTATCTGATTGTAAAATACCTTCTTCTTTTTTTTCTTTTTATTTGACTTTGGTGTTATATTTACTCCTTTTGTAACTAAATCACCATAGTTTATATAAGTAATATATTTATTAAGTTCTAAATACTGTGCCAACACCAACAAATTTATGTCAGAAGAAACTGAACAGGTGCCAGTTAGTGTTGATATTCGTAATTTAGTAGGTTCTGGATATTCAACTATTTCATCTTCTTCTTCATCGTCATTATTATTCATAATACTATTAATATAATCTGTTATAGTAAGTTCATTTTCATTTAAATTCATTGTAAGTGCCATTTTACTTTGTCTTAGTTATATTTTGCCTTAAATTATTATCTAAATATTGATTTCAATTTTTTTTTAAATAAGTTTAAGGAATATCATTTTATTAAATCTAGTAGAATAATTCTATAGAATGAAGGATCCGTTTGAAATCCTTGAATGTAATAGTAAAATGTCACGCGAAGAAATAAAAAAAAAATATAGAACTTTAGCCTTTAAATATCATCCTGATAGGAATTGTAATTTAAATGAATTAGAAAAAACTGAGGCGGAAAGTAAGTTTAAAGAGATAGCGTGCGCATATTCCTTTCTAGAAAAAAATAATTTCAAATATTCCCCATTAGAAAATGAATTTGGAAATTTTACATCAAAGTTTGGTGTATTTTCAGCAAATTTTGGTAAAATAGGTAATATTATTAATTCTATAAGAAATATGGACTTAGATAATATTGCCAATCACATTTTAAAAGAGGTAAATCATATTCAAGATTTTTATAATGGTGAAAATGAAACTCTGGAAAAATCGCAAGATATAAATATTAATGCTAGAGTTGATTTAGTAGATATCTTTAATAATGTAAAAAAAGAAGTTAAAATTAGTTGTTTAAAAAAGTGTAAATTATGTATGGGTTTAGGTTACAATATAAATGATAAGAAAAAATGTTTAGATTGTAATGGAAATAAAATACGTATGGAAGAAATAACTCTAACATTTTTCCCAAATTTAAAAACACGTCAACTTTTACGACAAGGAAACGAAGAACCTGGCAAACGCCCAGGTGATATCAATATAAATATATTTCCAAAGAATATTGATTCATCTATTAATGATTTTATTTATAGAACAATAGACGACTATAATATTTTGTATAGACTAATTTTAACGGATAAAATGATAATTAAAGAGAAAGACACACAGGTAATAAAGCACAGCATAGAATATTTAGATTTAAAATGGAGACAATTTATTATTTATAATCCAAAAAAAGAATTTATATTTGAATATAATTTCAATGAATTAGGATTACTAAATCCTGATTTTAAAAGGGGAAATCTTATAGTAATGCTAATCGATAAAGATAATTTAATAAATACAGATAAATCAATAGAATATACGACGGAAATAAAACTTGAGGAATAATTATAGAATCTAGAATTATTTATTAAGTTTCATAAAATTGAAATCTTCTATTAATTTAGAGTATGACAAATCACTATCTTGTTCCAAACAATCTCACCGACCTGAAAAAAATGTTTTGCGCAATCCAACAAAGACGGGTCGGCACACCTAAAATATATTGTAAAGAGGATGAGGTGCTCTTTAAACAAAGAGAGGTAATTGACCGTGAGGTAATTGACCGTGAGGTAATTGACCGTGAGGTAATTGACCAAGAAATGACTGAACGATTTACAGTTTCATTCTTTGATGGAGTAAAACGTATATCCTGTCAAATGTATTGGGAAGATTTGGCAAAGGCGGTAAATTTTAAAGAAAACAAACTAAAATTTGAACGAAAACCAGAAGTTCAATTAAAGTATGATACATTTCTCGAAAAGATGAGGCGTGAAAATAAATCAATATATCAACATGTTCTAAAAAATGAAATGAAAATAGATAGTGCGATGTCTATAGGAGAAGAGAATAAATTCACTATTTGTCAAAACAAATATCCATATGATTTTGGAACACATCGTCACTTTCTTCTTTGGATACATCCAGATTGCGATGAAGTTACAAATGGAGAAATATTTGATGAAAAAAGATGTTATAAAAAGATAGCGTTGTTGGCAAAAACACATAGAGACATTCTTGGAGATAAATTTATAATTTTCCGAAACGCAACTATAAATAAATCAGTTCATACTATTGAGCACTTTCATGTAGTGTGTTATTAAAAAATTAAACTAAATAAATATAATTATTTTAATATTTACTTTTTATTTATGTAGTTAAGAATCTTGGCGCAATACTCATACTCTCTAATTCTTGCATTAGTAATTTACATGCGTATGGAATTCTAACTTCTGAAAAGTTCACATAATTCTTACACTTCTTACAACTATATACACCTTCTTCAGGATTGACCGCGGCAATCAATCCACATTCTTTACACACAAATACTCTATAATTATCGGACACATCTATCATGCGTTCCTTTAGAAACTGTAAACTACCATGAGCAATCATACAATCACGTTCCATTTCACCAAAACGAAGACCACCATCGCGCGCCCTACCTTCCGCAGGTTGCCGTGTAAGCAGCACCATTGGACCTGTAGAACGGGAATGGATTTTATCCTCTACCATGTGCTTCAACCTCTGATAGAATGTAGGTCCCATAAAAATTTTACAGTCAAGCTGCTTACCATTAAACCCATTATAAAGAATCTCATTTCCATTACTTTCATACCCCTGTTGCTCAAGAATTTTTGACACACTTTCAACAGTAGTATTCATAAAAGAAGTTCCATCACCAAAACCACCAATCAATGTACACGCCTTTCCCAAAATACATTCAATTAGCTGGGCGATTGTCATACGACTAGGAATAGCGTGAGGATTAACAATAATATCTGGGCGGATACCATCTTTTGTATATGGCATATCTTCTTCGCTCAAAATCATACCACAAGTTCCCTTCTGTCCATGACGAGATGAAAACTTATCTCCTATTGTAGGATTTCTTTCTGACCTAACACGAACCTTACAAAACTTATGACCCTCACCGTTACGGTTTGTATAAATTTCATCAATGAACCCAGACTCATTACTTCTCAAAAATGTAGAAATATCCCGATATATAAATTTTTCATTTTTGTTTTTATTTTTAATTGGCATTACCTTGCCAATAATAATATCGTTTGAATCGACATACGTATTCTTTGGAACAAACCCATTGTCATCCAATTTATCGTAAACACCTGGTTTCATTCCCTTTGTTAAACTCTTATCTGGTTTCATAAATCTTTCTTCCTGACCTGAAGACTGGATTTTCTTTTCATCATCCTTATATGTTCTATAAAATGTCGATCTAAATAACCCTCTATCTACTGCTGATTTATTTACAATAATTGAATCTTCCTGATTATATCCGGTATAAGTACAAATTGCTACAACAACGTTCAACCCATTTGGAACACCATCCGAAGGAAGTAACTTACCAATTCTAGTATTGACAAGCGGTTTGTTTGTATAATTTAGAATATGAGCCATGGTATCCATTCGTTTTCTGTAGTTTGTCATATAAATACCCATCGCCTGCTTACCCATAGCACTCTGATAAGTATTTCTAGGACTCTGATTATGATTCGAGAATGGAATCATAGAACCAAGAACTCCCAAAATTAAACATGGGTGGATTTCACAATGAGAAAACCCCTTATCCTTGCGTTTTACATCATTAATATTCATAGCAATATATTTATGCTCACTTTCCTCAGTATCAATATATTCTATGACACCTTCCCGAATAATATTAGGTGCTTCTATATCTTCAATTCCAAATACCCCTGTTTTATTTAAACTACCAATCATCAAATTAAACCATCCATAACTCTTATTTTGAACCTTATGTAATTCGTCACGAGATATTCTTAAACCTCCATTATCCATGATATAAAGTGGGCGACAACATCTACCACCATCAGTATATACGTTAATCTCATTTAAATCTGAATTAAACGAAATCGATGTATAAATATTGATAAGTCCTTTCCTTTTTTGTGATACTAGATAACCATATAACTCCTTAACATTATTACAAAGGTAATTAATAGTTCCATTCACAAATATCTTTGTCATTTTGTAATTTGAAGAAACATTATCAAAATCAACTGGCACTGTATGCTGGGAAGTTTCAAGAATTTTCATAATAGGGTCTGAACTACTTTCATTTGTAATATGTGTCATTACCGCCAGATTCTTTACCAATCCAACAGAACCACCTTCTGGTGTCTCCGTTGGACAAATTATACCCCATTGTGTATTATGTAATTTACGTGGTGCCACCAATTTACCTGTTTTCTCAGTAGGAGTATTAACCCGCCTTAAATGTGAAAGTGTGCTAGTATATGTTAGTCTATTCAATACCTGTGCAATACCTACCTTAGTATTATTACTCTTAATTCCCCAATTACCTGTTGCTAGACCATACTTTAATCCGCTTTCAATAGTTGTTGACTTCAAAATTTTATACAAATTATTAGAATTAATTACACTATCAATACTCAAAACCATATCATTTTTCCAAGGGTTTGAATTGAGTTCTTTCATAATAGAATTACGCATATCTTTCACCAACTTCGTAAAATATTGTCTAAAAAGGATTGCCATCAAATTACCACTAGTTTCAACCCGCTTATTTGAATAAGAATCTCTATCATCAAATGGAATTCTTCCAGTATAACAATTATACAACTTATTGACCATATAACCTAGATAGAACGCCTTCTTTTTCAGATCCTTGCCAAGATGCGAAAGAACATCACGTTCAATCATTTCTCTAAAAAGAACAATCTTTCGATCTCTTCCAATTCTAATATCCTTTGGTTGACCCAAAATAACAGAATATCTAAGAATATATTCTATTGCGTCATCTTGGGTTGACACAAAACTTCCATCCTCTAGAGAAGGTTTCAACCAATTCAAGAATTCACTATCTGAATTAATATTATAAATAATATTATTAACAATTTCTTTATCGCTTGTTATTCCAAATGCTCTAAAAACCACAGACAATGGAAGGTCTACTTTACAATGAGGAATATTCACCTTAATAGTTTTACCGAAAGAATTATCTCTATTTGTTAGTCTGACACTAACATTTTTTGGCGTGTTAAATCCTTCTGTATTAACTGATTTAATCTCGGCAATATGACTATATTTTGAGGACACCTTATTTGTTTTAAAAACATATACTTTGTTTTCAGCAATTTTCTCTTGCGATACACATACTTTTTCATTTCCATTTATAACGAAATACCCCCCGTAATCATATAAACATTCCTGACCTTTTTTCCGATTTTTTTGTGAACTCAATACACAATATTTAGACCCTACCATAATTGGTATTTTACCAATATTCACTTTACTAATTTTTTTTGTGTCAACAACCTCAGGTTCAACTAATGGATTTTTTATAATAGAAACAGTAAAATCTACAGCTACAGCAGACGAATACGACATATTTCTCATTCTAGCATCATATGGAGTCATAATTTTTGTTGATCCATCATTTTCATTAATTGTTGGATTAGAATAATATACGTCTTCAAACTCAATTCTAATTTCATTTAAATATGTATTCTGTTCTACATCATACGTATTATAAATTGATAGTGGATTAAACTGTTTTACAATTGCACTCACCTTCTTATCCATAAAATCATCAAATGACTCAATATGGTGATTGATTAACACTTTCTTATCCTCGAAATACAATTTTATTATGTCCCATGTGTCTTTTTCAAGATTGAATTTATTTGACATATTAATTTAAATTTTAAAATAGACAGAAAAAGAAATCAATTTTCTTTATTTTATTATTAAAAGATCTTTAAATAAATAAAACTACTAGAAGTATTTATAATTTAATTCTTTTTAAGTATATTACTATAAGAATTATTATTAAAAGGGTTAATGCCCCGAAGGAACTATAAATTAACATTTTATCTACAGATTTTGTATTATCAGTTAATTTAATATCTAAGGTATTTTCATTTTCATTTTCATTAGAATCGAAATGTTCTACTGTTACATGTTCTTCTGTAAAATCTTCTCCAGTATCTTCTTCATCTTCACCTAAATTATCATATTTTTTAGCATTTGTATTAAAAGAATCTTCTAAAGTCTCTCCCGTCTCAGTCATACTTTTATTATCGAAATATTTTTCTGGAATATTTTCTTTCATGCTTTTAACATGTTTACTAACATATAGATTTTTATCGCTAATATGTTCATCATTATCGTATTTAATCAATTCTTTGTAATTAATTCTAGGATTATAGTTTCTATAATCTTTCTGAAGTTCTTCGGGAATTGATGTATCTACTTCATATGGACGTGTTTCAGGGAAATTACTCAATATTTTATTGTATTCTTCATCATCATATTTATAATAATATATTCTTTGAATATATGTTCTTATAGATTCCTTAGTAACAGTTAAAGGTTCATCTTCTAAAGAAGCCAAAATTGTCTTTTTGTATTTATTTATATTATGAATATCTGAACCATTTTCAACTAAAAGTTCTATAATCTTAAGATTCTTTTTTCTACTTACAACAGCTGTGTGTAATGGTGTTTCTCCGTGACTGTTTTGTGACGATAATACAGCAGAAGCGCCATTATTAATAAGAATTAAAACAGTGTTATAAGAACCTGACCGAACAGCGCAATGTAGGGGAGTGTCGCCTGTATTATTTTCACAATTAACAGATGCCCCTAATTTAATTAATCTATGAACAGCATTATAATTACCCTTGAATGCGGCTATGTGTAAAGCACTATTGCCATCTTTGTTTACTTTTGCCAAATCTACATTAAGTGTAATTAAGTAATCAACAATCTCATTCATTTCATCATATACTGCCTGATGTAAAATAGTATTTCCAGGATATCCATACTCTAATGATTGATTAACATTATTATATTTATCTGAAAAGTAACTTTTAATATAACTAATATCATTATTTTTTACAGCGTCTATTAAATAGTAGTGATTTGTTATTATTTCATTTTTGTCTTCTGGATTTATCTCAAGTAATTTAAATGTGTTTGAACATTTCCCTTCATAACAATCAGGAACTAATTTATTTTTAGATACAATCCCTTCATCATTAATATCGGAATCGGTTACATTTTGTAACTTACATAATTCATATGCTGTAGCAGGTCTAACGATATCATTTACTGAATCACAATTATCTCCTTCACATACCTTTATCTGATTAATTTTATTATTACATTTTTCTACAGCTATCTTTTTATATTTTTGTCTCAAGTCTTTGGGAAGATTACTATAGATTGCTTGTAATTTATAATCGTTGGTATCACAACAAATCTGTTCTTCTGTGTCTTGTTCATTACTACAACGTTCGCTTAAATGGGTCTTCTTTAATTCAATTTCTTTATCAGTGAATTTTTTATTAGTATTTTGATTTACTCCATTAAACTCTAACATGCTATAAGGTTTAAACCCTATATTACAATTATTTTCTTTATCTACACATGATTTTTTTGAAAGCAATTCTTCCTTTGTAAGAGGTTTTTTCACAGCTTTAGTTGGTTCAACTTTAACTGTTGTATTAGGACCAGTTATTTTTGGAACTTCATTTAAAGTAAGTTCAATATATTCTCCATTATCGTATTGACCTAATTTAATAATACTAGAATCTGATAAAGTTATTTGATTATTTAAATCTCCAAAAAAAGTAGATTTTAACTTATTAATATGAGGTGTAATTTCTAGAAGGGTGTAATATTTGGGAATAATTACAGTTACTTCGGAATAATCCTTTATACTAGAGTCGGTAGTTGATGTTGCTGATGTAGTGCTTCCGGATGAAATTGGTTCTTGCTCTTCATAATTTACTGTAATCATACCTCCGTCTAAATCTCCATCATTAAATTCGCTTACAATAGCAACTATTAGAGCATTTGTTAATGAAGTTTTAGAAGATGTATCTTCAGTTTTTTTTGAATAATTTCCAGAACTATTATCAACTAAAAAACTTATATAAGTATGATTTGGTTTATTGCGATCTAATTCAGATGATTCTGGGGGACTTGTTGTAATTGGAGTTGTTTGAGTTATAGAAGATGTTTGACTAAAATGTTCTCTTTTAAAAGAGACCAACACAGCAATTAAAACCACTAAGAACACTAATAATGGTAGTATCATTATAAATATAAAATATTTTTATTTAAATTATGATTATAAATTTAAAAAAAATTAATTAACACTGTTGACAACGTTTTTTTTATTAAATTTTGGCAAGTTATTCTTTATGGTATTTACTATAGAATTATTCTTATTATTTCTTAATACATTATTTTTTGTTTTTACAAAATATACAATAACCCCAATAAGAATAATTACTAAAAGTGCTAGAATTATTCCAATTGTAACTTTGTAATTCTTAGATTCTCGGGAATCTTCAATATTTTTAATATCTGTTATAATATTTTTTAATTCATTATCAAGAGCTTCTTCATCAATATTATTTACATCTACATCTGATAAATTGTTAGCGTTGGCGTTGGCATTATTAGCATTTACAGCGTTGGCGTTGGCATTATTAGCGTTGGCGTTGGCATTATTAGCGTTGGCGTTGGCATTATTAGCGTTGGCATTATTAGCGTTAGCGTTGGCATTATTATTTACTTTATTAGCGTTAGCGTTGGCATTATTTACTTTATTAGCGTTGGCGTTAGCATTTGATGCCATAGTAGTTGCTCTATTATTTGATGCCATAGTAGTTGCTCTATTATTTGATGCCATAGTAGTTGCTCCATTTAAATTAACATTGTTTACTAATTTATTTGTAATTTGAGTTGTAACATTCTCAAAATCAATATTAGACATTTCTGCTGTATTTACTGGAACACTTACATTATTTTCATTAATATTTATATTATTAATTGCGTTATTATTTAATGCTCTATATGTTAATCCAGTTGATGAAGTTGTTGAAACCGGGACGGTTCTTGAATTATTAGTATTAACATTTTTAGACTGTATAGGGGTAGAAACTACAACATTATTATCATAAACACTATTTGTGCTATTTAAAATATTATTGTTAACACCAGAAACACTGGTAGTTCCTACAGGTTGAGATGGTGTATTTAGACCGGTAGTATTAACCATTTCAGTTGGTAATAAAGAGTCATTAGTATCATTATTTATAATTGAATTTGATAAAGTTTGGGTTGTAATTCCTACTTCCATTCCTTGGGGAACTTGGTCAACTGCCTTTTCTGCTAAATCTCTAATTTTTCTAGCATTATTTGGGTCATTTTTTCCATCATGCTGAAGTCTGTCTTCCAATGAAGCAATTCGTCTATCTAAATAATTCATTCTTTCATCTGGTGTAAAATTAATTTGCGAGTTCATATATTCATCGTAAAAATAAGTTTTACCTAAATCATTTGATAAAAAGTGGCGTGTCATATTACCATTTAAATCAATGCTTTCATCATGATATAAACTTTTAGCATTCTTAAATCCTTTAAATTCATATTCATACATTACTGGTTCTCCATTTTCATTAACACTTTCTAATATATATTTTTTATCCTTATATTTTGCATTAATAATATTCAATTTCTCATTGTTTACATTATTTGGAGCAATATTATTATATAAAGCGTTAATCTCATTAGTGTTATTATTTGTTGTATTTACAATATGATCACCAACTTCTCTATTAGATATAATTAATGTAACTTTATTAGAATCTTCATCTACAATAATATCTACAACATTATCTAAACTAACATAATATGGATGACCCTGAATAATACGTGTAATATAATTCGAAAGAACAGTATCATTCATCTCTGATACATTCATATCGAAATTTAAATCTATTTTAAAAAGAGCTTCATAATCGTTCATTGGTGCCATATAAACATTTTGATTACTTCCATTATTTGAATTTCCCGAGTTATTATTTGAATTTCCAGAGTTATTACCTGAATTATTTCCATTGCCACTTGAATTGTTAGACATTTATATAATAATATAAAATATTTTTTTAATTTTATAAAATCTATTCTAATTCAACCATACAAATTGGGCATTTTTTACTTGATTGTAACCATTCTTGTAAACATTGGTCGCAAAACGAATGATTACAATTAGTAGTTCGTTTAACCATTTTGGTTTCACTACAAATGGGACACTCAATTTCTTCAAATGAGAGTTCTGATATATCATTTATATTAGAAATACCAACAACATGGTCTTCTAAATTAATTAATTCTTCGTAATTGTCTTCATCTAAATTCTGAGGTTGATTTTGATTATTTTGAATAGGCATTTCATTTAAAATGTTTTCTAATAATCCTAAAATATTATTATAAGGAGGAACTGGTAATGGATTTGTAGGAGGAGGAGGAGGGTCTAAAGTGTTGTTTGGAAAAAAATTATATTCTTCATTACCTTCATCTTGCTCAGATGATTCGTCTATGTCCATAGGTTCTACATCATTATTTTCTAAAATATCGTTATTTTGATTTAATTCTTCGTTATTTTGATTTTGTTCTTCGTTATTTTGATTTTGTTCTGGTTCTTGATTTATATTTTGTGGTAAATTTCCTATCATTAAAGAGAATAATGTTCTAGCAATAGGGTCGTTATTTATTATATTTAAATTATTTTGTAATTCTTCTTCAGATTCTCCATTTCCTATATTAGAATTAATAATACTTAATCCTTCATTATTTTGTAAATCAGGAAAATTATTTAAATTAAAAATTGGTAATTGGGGTAATCTAGGTCTTGAACAAATAGATATATGTCTAGAATAATCGCTAAATGAAATCAATTCATTACAAATTTCACACGGTATCAAATCTTCGTAATCTTTATTACTAAATGCATATGAACATGATAAGTTGTGATTATCTATTTCCTCACTTGAAAACTCTTCGCCACATTTTTCACACCTCATTAATATGTATTAACTAAATTATTTTATAAAATAATCCTTATATGTTAATAATGCTAGTTACATTTTAAAAAAAAAATTTATTCAAATTTATATATGGAATCATTTAAAATTATAGATATATCTGGTAAGTCATCACAGAAACCAAAAAAAAAACTTAGTAAAAAACAAATTTATAAAGAGATTTTATCCTCGTCTGATAAAGTTCAGGAAATAATAAATAATAGAAAAAAAACCAAAAGATTTGATTATTTAAATACTATTCCTAAAATAAAAGAAACAGAACCTATACCACAACCTAAACCACAACCACAACCTCTTTCAGAACCTATACCTAAAGAACCTATACACAAACAACTACCTAAATTTGTTTCAGAACCTATATCTACACCTAAAAATGAACGAAAAACTGATGTTAAACGACAAAAAACTCCTACAAAAGATTCTAAAATTAATCAATACTTTAATCAAACTAATAATCATAAACAAAATACTGTTGAGAATAAAATGATTGAAAAGGCCCAGCAATCAATTATTGAACATTTACAAACCACTGCGCGGAAAAGTCCATCACCAAAAAACACGAAACCGGTGAAAAGAACTATTTCACCTCCTAAAAAACCTATTTTAAAAAGTCAACCTAAACAATTTACAGTAAATCAAATTAAAGAAATTATTAGAATTTTAGTAAAACTTGATTCGTTAAATCAATATAGTAAAATCCATAAAACAATTAGAAGACTAAATAAAATAAAAGTAAATCAACTACTTTACTCTCTTAGATTAATTAAAAAATATAGTAATGCTCCCGATAACATGTTGAAAACTACACTATTTAATTATATAACAAGTGATATTAAGGTTCAACTTCAATAACTATATACTATGTGGATTATTTGAGAATATAATTGAATCTATATCTTCACAATTTATTTTTAACACATTTTTAATGTATTCTTTCATTTTATCTAATATATCAAAATTTATAACTTGATAGTCATATATTACATTAAACACACCAACTAGTTCTAACACATCTTCCTTTGATATTATAACAATATTACATCCAGATATATTTATTGATTTAATCAGTTTATCTAAATTTAACCAATTAACCTTTCTAGTCCTTCCTGTTGTTGACCCAAATTCGTTACCTACTTTAGCGATTTCTGATAAAATATCATTTTTTAAAAGTTCATCTCCAAAATCCGGATCTACACCTACTCTGGTGTCATAAATTTTTGCTGCACCATAAATATTTCTAATCTTTCTAGGAGAAAATCCCAAGGAGCATGCTGTATAAGGAAATGTATTTGCTGACGTAACATATGGATAATTACCAAAGTTTATATCCAACCAATTACCCTGTGCTCCTTCACACAGAATAACATCACTTAAACATTCGATATCCATTACCATATCTTGGTTATATTTTAAAAGAGGTTCTAGCATTTTGTCATCTAAATCTTTAACCCGTATTCCTCTTCTACCATATTTGTCTTTAGCGCAAGGTGCTACACCTTTCCCAGTAGAACCCTGTTGATTTTTATATTTTTTCTGGTCTTCTTCTACATGAGAATCTAAAATAACATTTGCATTTTGAGATAAAAATAAGCAATTTGTGTTTATTCCATTCAAATGTAAATACTCTAATTCCTGTGCTAATTCATATAAACTAACTAAACAATCTGGTCCAATATATGATTTTATACCATAAAATACACCAGCCGGAATAAGATGTGTGACATATTTCTTTCCTTCAATATATATTGTGTGTCCTGCATTGTGACTACCAGACCACCTACAAACCCAATCATAATCATTTTTTTTTAATAAATCCGCTACAATTTTACCCTTTGCTTCATCTCCCCACGCTAAACCACAAACTATATCTACCTTTTTTATCGGCATTATTTGACAATATATTGTTAAAATATTTAAATTTTAAATAAAATTATAAATTTTAAGTAAATAAAAAATCAGTTTGTAAACTTAGTAAATCCAACACCATTAGATATTGATAGAATATTGTAACTCACAATATAAATATATGCCCGGTGATTATAAAATGAGAAATTCTCTAATGTATTTCGTTTGAAATATATTCTAGGATAATTTATTAACGAAAAATTGCATGATCCTGAAGGTTGGTAAGTGTTTGGACTAAGAGAGAATGAATATACATAAATACCATCTTTTGGATTAGTTTTGAAATATTGATATATTTGCTCTTTTGAGAAATATTCTGCCCTTTTATTTATTCTATCGTTACCATCAAATTCGATTCTTACATCGGTTAAAATATTTTTTTTTAAACTTGATATATCAAATTTCGCCTTATGAGTAGTTATACTTTTATTATAAAACAAAGAAGCGCTACTACTCATATTATATTTAATTTCTCTAGATTCATTTTCATGAGAATATGGAGGAACATCTTCATATACCCAATTTGTATAATTATTCCAATCATTAACGTGTTGTAAATCATTTCTCTTTACAACCCAGGTAATAAATGACACTGGATTAAACGCAGGGACAAGTTTTGCCATAGTTTCCTCTGTTGTTTGTGGCATTTCTACACCGAATTTTTCAGTAATACGAGATTGTGTTATCAAATAATCGTGATCATTTACTGCAAATCTTCTACGCTCATCTTCATCTAAAAATACATATTCTGCCTCCATTTTTGGATTAATATTATATGAATAATTTGGAGCAAAATTAGTTATAGCGTTTATTGAATTTGAATCTGGTTTTATTCTTTTACCAAAACTTGTATCTACAGATGTATCAGAATTTATATTTCCACTATTTACATCTCTTAGTGTATATAAATCCTTGAACGGTTTCATCTCTAATTCAAAACTTACAATACTATATTGAAGCGCAATAAGCGGTAACGCTAATCCTGGGTCATTACAAAACCAAAATAAAAGAGGCACTCTTATTTTTCTACCAATAATAGAAGGCAATGTATAATCAGTCTTTTGTGTAACGGTAATTATTTGTGATGCTTGATTTCGCCATTTTGCCGATTGAATAGTAGATGAACCACTACTTGTAATATTTGGATAATTTCCATTCATACCTGGACCATTTGCTGGGTCGTAAATTTCTGGGACGTTTCCAATTTGTTCATTAAACACAGCCTTTCTTTCGTCTGACATCATTAATTCTCGCCAAATAACCATATAATCACTATACATTCGTTCTAATTCTTGATCACTAATTTTTACACTAACATAATTAAATATATTCAATCCAATATTTTTTATCCATTGAAATTCATAATTTTCTCCATTACTTGTATCTCCGTATTTTCCACTCCATATATTAGGTAAATCAAATGTAAAGTATACTTGCGATAAAAGGTCACCTAACCTTGGAGCGTTACATTTTAGAGTTACGTTATTATCAAAATCTAAAGTTTGACGATTAAACGGATCAAATGGAAGATTTTCTATGGCAAAACGAGTATGCTTTCTATAAACAACTTTGAAGAATGTAATTTGGGGATCATAATCTAAAAAGTTATTTTCAGAATTTGTATTTAATATTTTTATCTGATATAAAGCACCAGCTGTCAT
>MDTB01117042.1_pt1 | contig 17825 bp, 15 predicted proteins | sample 811161 | NCBI WGS metagenome assembly MDTB01 (sample SAMN05326650, study PRJNA326480) | marine metagenome | isolation source: seawater | place: Mediterranean Sea | collected 2009
AAACAGCTTATCAAGGTTTAGATTTTATAAATTTATTTTTGAATAATCATGAAGAATTTTTTAATGATAAAACTGTTGATATTGGATTTAGAAAAGCTTTTAAAGGGGATTGGGGAGCAAGTGCTCATACAAAAAAACCTGGTGTAGCACAAGAATTAAATAGATTGTCTTTTTTTGGATTTATTTGTCAATTAAGAAAAACTAATTTACATCTATCAGCCGAAGGAGCAAAAGTCATAGGACCAAGGGTTTTACATTCATCCCAATATGGTTTATTATGTCCTTTACATTCTCCAGATGGAGGTAATATAGGATTACATAAACATTTATCAACTTCTACAATAATTACAAGAGGATGTAGTGGTAAAGATATAATAAAATATTTAAGAAAATTAAATATAAAATTAATTGAAGAATGTTCAATTATTTATATGAAATATACAACCAAAATTTTTGTAAATGGTGCTTGGATAGGTAATACTAATAATCCTTTACAAATTATTACAATTATGAAATTACATAGAAGAAATAACATGATTAATATTTTTACTAGTATTGCTTTTAATATTAAAAGAAATGAAATTTCAATATGCACCGACGCAGGAAGACCTATGCGACCCTTATTTTATATTATGGAAAAACAAATTAGTTATGAAAGAGATCATGTAATGGAATTATTAAATAATAATAAAATTACTTGGGAAAATATTATTTATGGATTCAATAATAAATCAAAAAATATACTAGAAGATGATTGCGATATAAATATAACTGAAAAATCTATTACTAATTTAATAAAAAATGCTTCTCTTGTTGATTATTTGGATACAAATGAAACAAATGGAATTTTATTAGCACATTCAAGTGACAAAATAGAAGATTATTTAAAAAAAGGTATTACTCATTGTGAAATACATCCATCTTTAATATTTGGTTTAATGGCAAATCAAATTATTTTTCCAGAAAATAATCCTTATCCTAGAGATGCTTTTTCTTGTGGTCAATCAAAACAAGCAGTATCATTATATAATTCTAATTATCATACTAGATTTGATAAATCGTGTTTTATTTTAAATTATGGACAAATACCATTAACAAAAAGTAGATATTTAAAATATGCAACAAAAGAACAACATCCATATGGTGAAAATGCTATTGTAGCTATTATGTGTTATTCAGGATATAATGTAGAAGATGCTGTTATTATAAACGAAGCTTCTTTAAAAAGAGGCCTTTTTAGAACAACATATTATAATACATATCAAACTTTTGAAGAATTAGAAAAAATGGGAAATTTAACTGTAGAAAAAAAATTTATGAATGTATTAGATAATAATGTTATTGGATTAAAAGCCGGATATGATTATCTTTCTTTAGATACCAAATATGGAATTATAAAGGAAAATACAATAGTAAATGAAAATTCTGTGATTATAGGAATGGCTACAAATAGTATTACATCACAAGATACATTTGTTGATAATTCTGTATATGCTAAAAAAGGTCAAGTTGGTATTGTTGACAAAGCATTTATTACAGAAGGTCAAGAAGGAAAACGCATCGCTAAAGTTAGAATAAGAGCAGAAAGAATACCACAAATTGGTGATAAATTTTGTTCAAGAGCAGGACAAAAAGGAACAATAGGTATCATTTTACCAGAATGTGATATGCCTTGTACAGAAGATGGTATACGACCTGATATTATAGTTAATCCACACGCGATGCCATCAAGAATGACTATCGGACATTTAATTGAAACATTAACAAGTAAAACTGCTTGTTTATATGGGAATTTTGGTGAATGTACAGCTTTTACAAATAAAGGTCCTAAACATAAACAATATGGTGAAATGCTAATCGAACAGGGATATCATTCAAGTGGTAATCAAATATTATATAATGGTATGACTGGAGAACAATTAGAAACTGAAATATATTTTGGCCCTACATATTATTTAAGATTAAAACATATGCCTAAGGATAAAATTAATTATAGAGCAAGAGGTCCTAGAACAGTCTTAACTAGACAAACAGTTCAAGGAAGAGCTAATAACGGTGGTTTAAGAATAGGAGAAATGGACCGTGATTGTTTGATAGCACACGGATTGAGTCAATTTGTAAAAGAATCTATGATGGTAAGAGGTGACCAGTTTAGATTAGCTGTATGTAATAAAACTGGATGTATCGCTATTTATAATAAAGCCAGTAATATTTTTTTAAGTCCAATGGCCGATGGTCCTATTAAATTTATAGGAAATTTAAATGAAAATTTAAATTTAATAAATGTTAGCAAATATGGTAGAGATTTCAGTATTGTTGAAGTTCCTTATGCTTTCAAATTATTAATGCAAGAATTACAAGCTATGAACATTCAAATGCGAATAATAACTGATGATAATGTTGACCAATTGTTATCTTTAACTGAAGGAGATGATATTCAAAAATTAACACATAATAAATTCTTTAATTTAGAACAAATATCAAATTTAACAAAAGGTAGAATAAATAAATATGTTTCTGAAAACTATATTCCTCTTGTTAAAGAAAAAACTCCTGAATTAGAAGCACGATTTGAGCCTTCTGGGTGGGGAGAAGAATATGATCAACCTGAAATTCCAGAAAATAAACTCATTAATCAATCACAAGGAATTGATGGAACAGAATATCTTCCCCAAAAAGAATTAATAAAAGATATATATGATGACCAAGATAATAAAATTAGTTTTGAAGAAGTAAAGCCAAAATATATATTTAATGATGAAGATATAGTTGTTTTTAAAAATGATGATAAGAAAAATAAATATAAAATAGTTGGTTTTGATGATGAAGAATTAAAATATATTACAGAAGCAATTGAGGGAGAAAATAAAGGATTAAATCGAGACGCATTAGATGAAGATTTAGAATTAATTGAAAAGTTTAGTCCTAAAACTCCTGATTATGATCCTGATACTCCAAATCCTGTTAATTCGGATAAACAACAAAAAGAAATAGATGCTTTTAACGAATTTAAAAAGAAATATGATGAGAAAGAAACAGAAGAAACAGAAGAAATGAAGGAAATAGATAAAATAGAAAAAGTTTTAGGAAATGCTAATGAAGAAAAGGAAGAAGAATCTGAAAAAATTTTAAAGACTGTAAGTTCTTTAAATGAAGAAAAAACAGAAGGAATAAATTTATTATTACCTGAAAAAGATGAAAATGAAGGTAAAAAAGATGAGGATGAAATTTCTGAAGACAAAAAACAAATAGTATAATATTGATTTTATATAAAATTGAAAAATATATAAAATCAATATATTAATAATATAAATATGAGTAAAGAAAAACCAATTAACAGTCAAACTATTTCAAAAATATATAATTCTAGAAAAATTATATTAGATTTAGCAAAAGAAAGAGGATATGAAATAGGAGATTATGAAAATTTTACAATTAATGAAATATTAGTATTACATACAAATAAACAATTAGATATGATTATCAAAAATAATGATACCGATAAAACTATTTATTATAAATATCATTTAGGACCAAAATTAAGAGCTCCTCATATTGCTGATTATATTGAAGATTTATTTGTATTAGAAGAAACTTTAACAAAAGATGATGAATTAATTATAGTATCTAAAGATGAACCTAATAAAGCTTTAAAAAATATATTAAATATGGAATATACTTCTAATAACTATTTTGTAAATATATATAATTTTAATAATTATTTATACAATATTTTAGAAAATAAATTAGTTCCAAAACATACAATTTTAACAGATATTGAAAAAAAAGAAATAGCTAAAAAATATAATATTATGAATGATTCACAGTGGCCTGAAATATCAAGATATGATCCAGTAGCTATGGCTATTGGTTTAAGACCAGGTGATGTTACTGAAATAACAAGATATAGTCCAACAGCTTTAGAAACAAAATATTATAGGTTATGTTTATAATAAATTATATACATTATATAATAATAATGCAAGTAACTAAACCTGGTGATTTTAATAATAGATTTGATACATTAAAAATTAGATGGAAAAATGCTACAAAACAATATATCGATACATTTCCCAAAGCAAAATTAAATATAGATAAAACATCCAATAGTAGAGCATATAACTCAATAATTAATACTAAAAAAGATATTAATATAATTTTTTCAGAACTAGATGGAGATGTTAATAATTTAAATAAATTTTTAAATAATAAAGATATTCAAATTCAAACCTTTAAAAATAAATATAATAATTCAAAAATAGAATTAGAAAGTCAATTAGGAAATAACTATGCTGGTAAACCAAGAAAATTAGATAAACATATTGAAAATAGTGAAAGTTATATGATAAGTAGTTTTTATTTAATATCAATAGGTATGATTTCTTTTTTTATTTATAAACAAATAAAAGAATAATGTTTTCTATATTTAGTTTATAAATAAAATGTTTAGACAAGGAAAAAAATATGTCAATTATCAAAAAAAATATGAACTTGAAAAAAAATATAAATTACTACATATAGGAAATTTATCAATTGCAGATAAATTAAAATCAATATCTTATTCGAACATAGAAGGGTTTAATCCTATTGAAAAAAAAAATTTAGAAGAACAAAATGAATTAATAAATTTAGAATCACAATTTAATGAGACTATGCAGAAATACATAAGAACATATAAAAAATATCTTGAACAATTAATCTCAAGACAGACATCTGTTAATACAAAATTAAAAAATACTGTTGTTACTTATGATGGTGGTTTTTATTATATAAATAATGTTGGAACTGCAAGAGAATTTACAAGTTCATCTTGGAATCAAAGAGATCAAAGTTGTCCAAGTTCATCTAGAACTTTAAGTGCAGGAGAATTTAGCAAATTACCATTAGGTCCACCTATGAATATTGGTGAATTATGTCGTGCTGGAGGATATAATGCAAAAGATGGAGGAGGTTCTGGAACAACTGCTTGGGTAGATGGATTGGGTTTTAAACATATTTATGATGATTTTATTAATAGACATAAAACTTGTCCAGGTCAAACTAAAACAATATCAAGTATACAATTTAACGCTATTCCTCAAGGAAAAAATTATACAAGTGAAGACCCTTGTAATACTATTAGTTTAGGGTCTCCATTACACGACCAATTAATTAACTTAAACAGAAAGTTGATGGATTATATTGTTCAAATCAAAAATAAAATTAATACTATTAAACAAAAAGATATTACTTTAGATAGTGAAATAAAATCAGAAAAACAAAAATTAAAAAATATTTATGGAAAACTCAAAGCCGAAAGAAAAAAATTAAAAAAAATTAAAACTGAAATAAACTCTTATCGTGCTGAAACAGAAAATCAACAATTATCAGTTCCTTCTGTTCAAATGCATCATTTAATATGGATGATTATGATTGGAACATTTTTAACTACAGCTATATATAATTTAAAATAATTAATTTAACTTTTTTATATCTATATATTAGATATAAAATGGATTTTAGCGATATAATAAATAACTTTAAAGACTTATTATCCGTAAAAGAAAATAATATTAAAAATAAGAATCAAAATATAAACGATAATAACATTAATAAATTAAATCAAGGGTTAAAATATTTAAATAATAAAAAAGATAAAATAGATAGTTTAAAAAAAAGAATTAGTATAATAGAAAATTTTGATAGAGGCGATGAAATTCTTAGAAATAAACATGAACAAGAAAATAATTTATTAAAAAATTTAGAAACAAAATATAATCGGGAATTAATTCAGTATTCTAAAGAATATAAAATATTTATGAAAAAATATATGAATGGAATGAGTGATGTTAGAAGCTGTAAAGCTAATTGTATTCAAACATATCCAAAAACTATGCAAAATTACGCAAACAAAAGAAAAGCTTGTGAAATTGGTTGTGAATTAAAGGGTCCATATACACAACAATGTTCAGATACATTTTTAAGGTCAAGAAGTAATGGTGAATCTTGTAAAAGTGTTACAAAGGGATTATGTAATAATAGAGAAGTTGTTTTAGGAATGGATTCAACTGTAACTAGTATTAATTCAGCAGATTCTAACAATGTTACCATAAAAGATGGATGTTGTGAATGTGGGGGAGGCAACGGGGGACCACCAACAGTCCAATATAAGGGTAAAACTATTAAAAAATGTTCTGATATAATTGATGCTCACGGATTAAATGAAATAGATGGTAGTTATTTAAAAAATGCTTGCATTAGTGCAAGAGTTGCTTCTCCAGAATCAAATAGTTTCTTATATAGAGAATATAATTCTTTAAAAAATAGAAATGAAAATTTAATAAATACAGCCAAACAAATATTTAATGAAATAAAAAAATTTAAAATAACAAAAAAAAAAATAGGAGAAAATATTGATGAAAAAGATAATTTATTGAAAGACCAAATAAAAGAATATGGTGATATTCATAATGAAATATTATTAAGAGAAACTGATGAAGATAAAACAATTGAAGGGCAATTAGAAGATATTCAACTTAAAGAACAAAGTCAATCATTACAATTATTAATATGGTCAGGTTTAGCAATTTTAACAATATTGTTTGTTATTCAACGAATGAGAAAATAATTTTATAAGTATTTATTATATAATAAATATGAGTATAGAACAAGAAAGAAATAATTTTAAACAAAATCATCCTGATTTACTTGGTGATAAACATTCAAATACCATTCAAAGTATTAAGGATTTACAGGAAATTGAAAAATATATGTTTAAAAATCTTCAAAATTTAAATAGATCGTCTGAAGATTCTGTGGAAAAAAGTGAAATTATAAAAAATAGATTAAATGAATTAGCCAGTATGCGTATGTCTTTATTTAATAATATGAAAACTATGTATTCTGATCATCAAAGACAAACTAGTGATAGTAGAAGTAATTTAGCAGATCAAATAACTATGACAAATGTTATTGATAACGAATTGAATAACGCAAAAGAAAAATTAAACGCTTTAAAAAAAGAAAAAGCAAATAAAAAAAGATTAACAGAATTAGGACAATACGAATATGATAGATATAGAGCACATAAAAATATAATGAAAGTTATTGCGTATGGTAGTCTGGGTATTTTATTAATTATTTTATTAATGAGAAATGATTGGTTCCCAGCATCAATTGGATTTATTTCTATATCATTACTTATTGTTATTATTATTATTACTATTATGGGTAGAATTTTAAATAACTTTAGTAGAAGTAATTTAAATTGGAATAAATTTAATTATGATGGGTATCCAGGTCAAGGAGGTGAAGGTCCAAAGAAAGAATTTGATTTTAATTCACTATTTAGCACAACTTGTAAAAATATAGAAGATAGTTTAAAATCCGGTAAAGATACTTTAAAGAATACTTTAAAAGATATAAAAAATAGGTCTGATGCTACGGGAAAATTAAACGTTATAGTTGAAGGAGAATCATTTCAAAATTTAGTAAATCCTTCACAACCTAAAGGTCACGAACAATTCCAAACTATACATTAATTTTTAATATCTAATGTTTATATATTAAAAATGGATTTTTCTTCATTAAGTAATATGAATATTAATAATATAATAAATACGATGAATTCACAACAAATATGTGATGCTGACTGTCAATCTAAAAAAAATATAAAAAATTTACAAACAACTTATATTAAAGCACAGCAAAATTTAAATAACGCAATACCTAATTTAAACAGGGCAAAAAAAAACTATCTTATAGCATCAAGAGGGACTCAATATTATTCCAACGCTCAAGAAAAAGAATATAAAAAAGAAGCCCAAAAAACTGTTAACATTTGGAATGAAGAAGTAAATACAAAATTAAAATTAATAGATAATAAGTTAAAATATTATAATACACAATTCATATATTACAATAATATCAAGGAAACATTAAAATTTAATAAAGATAAATACGATAATTTAATTGATAAAATACAACAAACTAAAAGCAAAAAAAATGTAGATGATAGATTAGCAACATATTATAATAATAATACTACTATTGTTAATAATGTAAACTATTATTTAAAAATTATATATTGGATATTAACTGTTATAGTTTTAATCTTTTTCTTTTCCAAATCACAATATAAAAATATCATATACTGGCCTTTTGTTATTTTATTATTTATATCACCTTTCATATATCAAAAACTATTTAATTATGTATTTATTCATTTTAAACATAAAAAAATCAATAATATTTTATTTGTTTTTGTAATATTAGTTACTATTACTTTTATGTCACTATACTATTTCAGTCACTTGCCTTTTAAATTTAAAAATATAGAATAATTTATACATAATTTTATATATACTAAAATTATGTATTCAATAAAAGATTATAAACCAAAAAAACTTTTTTTTCAAATGTCTATAAACGATTTAATTAAATATAACAAAAAATGTAAATTACTTGATAAATATTTTGAAAAGAAAAGAAAAAAAACAATAAATAAAACAAGAAACAAAAAAAATAGAAAAACTAGAAAAAGAAGAAAACATACAAGAAAAAATCAATAATTATTATATCCCCATCTTACTGGAAGATTTGGTGGTTTCTTATATACTCCTCCAAAATATGTTGGTTTTAAATTAAATCTTACTTTCTTTTTAGATTTCTTCTTATTTTTAGTATTTTTTAAATACATATAAATTAATAATGAAATTACTATTAATAATATAAATATCCAAGATACTTTCATTTATTATAAGTATAGAAATTTATCTCATTTTAAAAATTAAAGATTATTTCTTTACATTTTTCTCTCCAACTCATAAATAAGAAACTATATTTTATAAGAAATCTCATTTAATAATCATTAAAATAAATCTAATAAGAGAGAATTAAGATATGGTTTATATATTGCTAGTTTTTTAATAATATCTCATATTATATTATACAATGTCAGATGAATTAGTCTACGACATATTTGGTAAAGATATACTATACAAAATAAAACAACTTGAAATTAAAAATAATCAAAAAGATACTGAATTAATTCCTATTAAATTAAATAAAACATTAAAAAAAACCAAAAAAGGATATATTCCGAAAAAATATCCTGGTAAACTAAAAGGAAAGGGTGGAAAGAGAAGAAAAAAAAGAAAAAAAACAAAAAAGAGATATAAAAGAAGAAAAACGCGTAAAAAAAGAAAAATTAACAAAAAGAATTACCGATAAACATCATACCAATTAGACCTAATACAAATCCCAAATGATAATTATATTGCATTTTTTTATAAATATTTAACCAAGCGTGTTTTTCTTTTTTAGAATCTAGATGAGTAATCATATAATCACTTTTAGGATGTAATATATAAAAAAAATAATTAACAGTAAAAGAAGTAGCGGTAATAAAACATATATTTGTTAGTTTTGTAATTTTATTTTTTTTGTTTAATAAAAATAATAATAATAATGAAAGTATAAATCCTAAACCAAATCCTTTTAAATATATAGTCTTTCTTTCATTTGTTATATTTATATATCTTTTTTTATTTTCATCACTTAATAAGCTAAAAAGTGGGTCTTTTAATGTTTTTTTATCAACCATTAAACATACAAAAATACTAGAAATTATAAATGCTCCTGCCAAAATACATGAAGTTGAACAATTCATTATATATAATTGGAGAGATATTTTAGATTTTAAATAAAAATTTAAAATCTAAATAAATTAATCCGATTCACTATCACTATCATATGCGTCATAAATTATTTTCCAACCAAACCAAGCATTTTTTCTATGTTTTCCCAAATTTTTATCTAATTGATCATATAATTCTTTTGATTTAGGTGGTCTTTGTTGTAAATTTTGTTGATACCATTCATTAAAATGATTCCTTATTTCAGTTTTCTTAATTTTATCATCATCACTACCTTTTGCTATATTTTCATCAATAAATTGTCTCCAAAAATTTTCTTTCTTTTCATATTCTCTAGAAGCCTTTAAAACAATAGGACAATCTTTAACAATACCACCTGTTTCATTTACAATTTCAATTAATAATGCTGTAAATACTGTAACCCAACTAGGCAATCTATCTTTCATCGTTAAATCTTTTATATAAATAGGTTTTTCTTTATTATTAGTTAAACCTTGTTTTTCTTTTATTACATAATCTTCTGGGTCTACAAATTCTGAATTAAAAGGAACTTGTCTTATTCTTCTCCAGGTCCCTTTATCAGTTGATTTAATAGTAAATAAATTATTTGTGCAACATATTAATTCAAATTGTGGATAAAATTTTAACATTTTTTTCGCATACATTCCTCTACCTTCCATTTCGTCACCACCTGTCATTTGTTTCATAATTCCTTCATTTAATTCATCTCCAGCACTAGGTTCATCCATAGATACAAATCTTTTCCCCTTTAATTTCGCTATTTCAGGTGTCGGACCACCAATACTTTTTCTTTTTTGAGTAACTAATGCTATATTCATTTTATCAGCATAGTTACCTAATGTTGCGTTTAATAAATCTACCCATATTGATTTACCATTACCACCTACACCTGTATAAATAATAAATTTTTGATTTCTATTTTCACCTATTAAAGTTGATGCTGCGTGTTCCCACATATATTTTCTTAATTCATCATTAGGAAATACTTTAAACATAAAATCATCTATTTCTGCTTTGATTTTAAGATGTTCTTCATTATTTGGTTCAAAAGGAATATACTTTTGTTTGGTTGTAAATGAAACATAATCCTCGGGTAATCCTTGTCTAAATTCTTTTTTCTCAAAATCATAAATACCATTTTCAAAACCCAATAAATTCTTATTTTCATCCATTTTTTTTAACATACTATCATTATAAAATTGTTCCATACATTCTCCCATTATCGATTTCTTTTGACTATGAGTTTTTAATTTAATAGTAATTCTATTAAATGCTGAAGCATTTTGTAAGAAAGCTTCTCTTTCACCCGCATTATAATTTTCATCCGTGCTTTTATCCTTTTCATTTTGAGCAGCTTGTTGATATAATGTTTCTACTTCTTGAGATAATAATATTCTTAACCCTATTCCTCCATCACTTTCCTTCCATCTATTTTTACCAAATTCATACCATTTTTTCTCAATCAAACTTACACAAGCAAATTTACCTTGATATAAATTCTTAGCCAATATAGCAATATCAGTATCACTACCTCCACCTGGTAATGTTTTATAAACCAATTGTTCTATAGATTTATTATGAATTTCTTTATATTTAACAGGGTCACAATTTTTTGCCCAATATTGTATTGATCTAAACTAAAATCCTTCATCATTCATCTCATTTAACCATTTATTATGAAAATCAGATATACAATCATAACTGAATTTTTCTGATTTACTAGAAAATTTAACCCAACTCCAAAATAATAAATCTGAAGTATTATGTAAAGCCCAACCAACTTCTAACCAATTTTTAAATGGATTATAATAATTTTCATCTAATATCATTACAAATTCGTGTAATTCTCTTAAATGATAATCTTTTAAAGATAGATTTGTAAATACATCTTTTATAATTTTATCAAGTTCAGTTTGATTCTTTGGATATTTTCCAATAATATTATTTGCGTGTATAACTTTTTTATTTACTATTTTTTTTACCTTATTTTTTTTAGTAATTTGTTTTATTTTTTCTAATTCAGCATTATATTTTTCTTTCACATCTGTAAGTCTGATAAATATTTTATTTTTAGCACTAATAATAGGTAATAATTTCCTTATCTCAATATTTGTAATATCATTATATATAATTGAATATGGTGAGTTAGGCATAAAAGTAGCATCTATTTTATATTTAAGTTTATATGCTTCGCATCCTGGTTTTCTAGAACCATAAAGTTGCCAATTATTTCTTCCACTTGATATACATTCATCAAATATATCTTCTATTTTATTAACACAATTTAATCCATCTTCTCCAAATATTTTATATTCTTCTTTTTCTTTTTTTATTACATTTTTTCGTATTAACATTTGAAGATCGTGTTTAATATTTATTCCAAATATCATATGAATACCATCTTTTGTTTCTTTATCTTTTTGTATAACTAGATTTTTTTTTTGAAATACATATATAGGTATTTCTATTTCTTTTTTAATAATCATCAATTGTTTCAACGTTTCACAATATAATTCTATTATAGTTGTCAAATCTTCCTTATCAAATTTTCTAACTTTTATATCACTATTAAATCTCATATCAATATCTACTAATAAAGGACCACCATTTTTTTTATCTTGTGTTTCTGTTAAATATTCTTTATGTTTTTTATTAAATACATCATTATAATATAAATCATAAAATTTAATAATATTTTCATCTGGTATATGATAATTACCACCATATATTGTATTACCTTTTTTATCTTTACCACCTATCCGTGTATGTGTACTTTTTTTACCTGAATTATCATCTTTATTTATTTTATGAAGTTTTAGAAATGACTTAAGTGTATTAACATTTAGTCCATTATTCATTCTATAATTCTATGAATATATGTGATATTTTTTAAATCAATTTTGTGTTACATAAAAAATTATAAATATAAGTATTTAATCCAAATATCATCATATTTTAATTATTTATTATATATATTTAAATATTTCTAAATATAATACATAATATATGTCAGAAAAGGTTATATTAAGCCAAATATCACGAAAAAGATTACAAAAAGATATTATTGAAATTATGAAATATCCCTTATCAGAACACGGTATATATTATATTCATGACCATAATAATATGCTAAAAGGTTATGCTATTATATTTGGACCTTGCGATACAATTTATCGTTATGGTGCTTATTGTTTCCAATTTGATTTCCCAAGTGATTATCCTTTTTCTCCTCCAAAATTAACATATTTAACAAATGATGGCACAACTAGATTTCACCCTAATTTATATAGAAATGGAAAAGTTTGTATAAGTATTTTAAATACTTGGAAAGGAGAACAATGGACATCTTGTCAAAGTATAAAAACTGTTTTATTAACGCTTGTTACATTATTTCATAATAAACCATTATTAAATGAACCCGGATTTAGAGAAACACATAGATCATTTAAACCATATAATAAAATAATTACTTATAAAAATTTAGAAATTGCTGTATTAAGAACATTAAATACAGAAAATATAGATAAATATATGGGACCTTGTAAAATATTTAAATCAATTTATAATGAATATATTATAAAAAATAAAGATAATTTGCTTAAATATATAGAAATTTTAAAAAATAAATATGAAAATAAAAAAGAAAAAAAATATATTGTTACCGTTTATAATATGAATTATTCATTTGATTATAATACTTTAGAAACTAATTTTAAAAAACAATTATCATTATTAAAATTGAAATAAAAAAAAAATTATATATATAATAATATAAAATGCATTTCTGTCCAGATTGTGGTAATATGTATTATTTAAAATTATTTAAAGATGATGAAGATAAATTGATTTATTATTGTAGAAATTGTGGTAAAGAAGACGCATCATTAGTATCTAATTTAAATAATTTGTATGTAAGTAAAACTGAAATTAAAAAAAAAATGAATTATAAAAATTCAATTAATAAATTTACAAAAAAAGATCCCACATTACCAAGAATTTATAATATAGATTGTCCAAATCAAGATTGTGATAGTAATAATTTAAAAAAAACAAATTCTCAAGATGAAAAAAAGTGCAAGGAAGTTGAAAAAGAAATATTATATATTAGATATGATGATGATAATATGAAATTTGTTTATTTATGCGCTGTATGTGATACTATATGGAATACTGAAACTAAATAAAATTGAAAAACAATATAATAATCTTTTTATTATATTATTATAAATGAGTGATTTAAAAGAAGTAAATATTGACGAAGAATTAAAAAAAACAGAAAAAACTGGTGATATAGAACCAATTGTTTTATCAGAAAAAGAAGATAGTGATGATGATTTTATAGATGAACAATTACAAGATAATATACAAGATAATATACAAGATAATAACGAATCATTTAAAGAAGATGATATAGGAAAAGATAGTGAAACTGAAGTTGACGATGATGATGATGACGATGATGACGATGATGATGATGATGAAAAAGATAAAACATATGGTCTAAAATCTCAATCTATTCCTGTAGATTTAGAAGAACTTTCATCTGAAGAAGATGATAGCGATATTGATGATGAATATGTTGAAAATATGAATAAATTAGAAAATGACATAAATAAAGATTATTTATATTCATATCATCCTGAAAGTAAACAAATTAATTTTAAAGAATTAATAACCTTATCTAATGTAACAAGAAATAAAAAAGGAATTATAATCGATCCATTACATACAACTATGCCTATTTTGACAAGATATGAAAAAGCAAAAATTTTAGGATTAAGAGCAAAACAAATTAATCATGGTTCCAAACCTTTTGTAGAAATATCAAAAGATATTATAGATGGACATACAATTGCACATATGGAATTAGTTCAAAATAAAATACCTTTTATCATTAGAAGACCTATGCCTAATGGAGGAAGTGAATATTGGAAAGTTAGTGATCTTAAAAATATAAATTAATTTAAACATTTAATTTAATATTAAATTAATTTTTTCATCGAAATGGTCTAAATCTAGCATTTGATAATTCCACATATATTTGTTTCTCTGTTACTTGATTTGTTGTATTAGCATATATATTATTACTTGAAGAAATTATAGAACTTCTAGCATAAACTATTTTAGATGGGTTATTTGGATCTTGACATAAACCACCTCCAGCTGGATTTCCAAATTGGTCTACTTGTCCTTCTGGTCTATTTAATAATAATGGTCTATATAGTTTTAAATTTGTCGAAGTACTATTAAATCTTCCATATGGAAATCTATTGAATTTACAAATCAATATTTCAGGTGTATCAAATCCTCTTACATTAATACTTGGTATATTTGAATTTGGTAATAATGATATTATTGAATTCCATTTATAAACACCAGTTATAGTATATTTAAATTTATCAAAAAGTCTAAAATCATTATCTTTAAATATATATTTATTATTAATAGGTGTTATATTTCCAACAAATAATACTTTATTTTCTTGAGTAGACAAATTTAATCTATTAATACTCCATTCTATATCACCTTCAACCCAATTAGAAATAGTAGTAAAATCAAAAGTATTCCATATTATTGTAACTAAATTATTATCATCCGATAACATATCATTAACATCAGGATTTAATTGAACAGCTGAGGAAATATCAACTAATAAAATATCTAAAGAATTAAACACAATATCTTTAAAGTTAGTATTTTTCTTACCTTCCATTTTAATTTTAAATCTTCCATTAAAGTTATCTTTAGTTATTGTTGTTCCATTATTTTTTTTAAAAATATTTGGTAATATATTTGTAACATCCACACTTATATTATTAATATTAGTAATATCCTTTGTAGTTCCATCAATAATTGGAGAATTATTATTAACGATATTTAATACAGAAAAACTAATATCAATTGGATTACTAGAAATTGGGTCAGATATTAACCCATCGTTTCCCTGAACTTTAATAAATAATTCATCTACCAAATTACCTGTTGTATCTAGTGCTTGAAAATCTACTGTATTTTCCCTAGAATTTATCAATATATATCTTATCGTTTTTTCTCCCTTTCTATCTTTTAATAGTACATTTATTAATTCAAATAACATAGATACTTTTATTTGATTATCATATATATTAAAAAAATTATAATTTAAGGAGTTATTTAATCTAGAAATAGAAAGAATATCATTTATCTTTTTTGGCAAATACCAATAATCGGGTATAAAATTACTTCCTAATTTTAATGATGTTGGCTCATAAAACGAAATATTTCTTTGATTTATATTTTTAATTAAAATTTTATTATTATTTTCTATTGTATTTTTTAAATCTGGAAAAATAAAAACAACAAATTCTTCTATATTATCAACAGATTTAACTGGTGTAATATTGTAATTATTGTCAACAGAATCAGATATATCTATAATTTTTATTTCTAAATTTTTATTGTCTGATGGAACTATAACATCTGCAGTTCGAAAAAAATCGGTATTTATAGGATAAATTTTACTAGGACTATAATTTAATTTTTCATTTTCAATTAATATTGGTTGATTAAAAGAACTTGTAAAATAAATATTACTTTCAATATTATTACTGTAATTTATATATCTATAAGGTTCATAATTTATCGGCACATAACTTATATCAAAAGTTTGTTCTTCAATATTTTTAATCGTATCTAAATATTTAATTGTATAAGGAGTTTTATTTCTATTAAAATCAAAATTACCTGCATTTTTAGAATGGAACAAAGTTTGAAAAATATTACAACTTATATCATAATTATTTTCATTATATAAATAATTTAATGATACATCTGTACTTATAGAGCTAATTTCTGCGGAATGATGTGAAAATCCAGAAGCAATATCAAGTAATCTTATTGTCTTTATTGGTATATCATTATTATTAATTGTACTTGAATCCCAAATTAATGTTATTGATTCATTATCTCTTTTCGAAAATAAAGAAGATTTACCTTGAGGTTCTGGATTTCCAAACATATCGGAATTTCTAAAAAAAGTCATTACACTATTTGTATTCTTACCAAAAGTATATTTTAATGATATATTTTTTCCATCATCAGGTGGAATTAATAATTTAAAGTAAATACTAAAATACTGTATATCATTTATATTTCTTTCTATATTATCCGTATAATAATAATCTTGATTCTGAGTATGGTCGTAATTATTAATATTAACTGTATTAATATTTTGACTTGATGAATATAAAGGTTTATTTGTTTTTCTTGGTAAATCAATTGTATTTGGATATCTTCCATATCCACCACCTATACAAGTATTTTTATCTTTTAAATCAATAAAATTAGTTACAAATCTAGTTAATTGGTTTGGATTATTTCCTACTTTATATACTTTGGTTTTTCTAGGACTTCTCAAAGAACACCATATTATATTATTTAAATCATATTCACCACCAGAAAATACATTATTACAATTACTATTTTTTAAAGTAATATTATTTTTCCATCCTAATTTATCATTCGCATATAAATTTTTATACCCATCTGATAATTGTTTATATCCACCAATAATTCTTGTTATTGAAAAATTAGAATTAGATTGTTTATCTAATATATTTTTACTCGGACTAGATAATATATTTGTTATATTTTTACCATATATATACTGATATATATGTTCTGTATCCATTCTTTCATCAAATATTTTATTTAAATTTGAATGTAATCCAGTAAGTATATGTATTGATAAACTATTCGTATAACTATTATATAAATTATTTTTTATTTTTGCTAATTTAGATTTTTCAAATGTTCCTTCACCAAAAATCTTACCAAAATCCCCATCTTTAAATATAAAATAATCTAATGTAAAATCTAACATAGATTTTGGATTAACTATATCACATTCATATATATATTCCACTAAAGAACACCATTTATTTTTTTGAATTATTCCCAAACTATTATATGGATTAATAGACCTAGGGTTATTTAAATTAAAAGTATCCTTTCCACCTGGTATCATATTTTCTTTACTTGATTTAATCCTTAAAATTAAATAAAATCCATTTTCAGATATATTGTTTTTTATATTATTATAAGCGTTTCCATATCCACTAAAATCTAAAACTATTAAATTTTTCTTATTTGATATGTCTAATAACATATTATTATTACTAATATCATTTG
>MDTB01065466.1_pt1 | contig 17823 bp, 15 predicted proteins | sample 811161 | NCBI WGS metagenome assembly MDTB01 (sample SAMN05326650, study PRJNA326480) | marine metagenome | isolation source: seawater | place: Mediterranean Sea | collected 2009
AAGCCAAACCATCCCCATTATTTAAGCGGTCGCGGCCTACTGCGGCTAATACAACACAATAAGCGACAGCAAATAGTGCTGTTGGGGTCCAATGATTTGCGAGCATGGATATAAGTGACACACGCAAGGGTTATTAAAAAAGCAGTCTAAATTTTAGCCTTATACAGCCTCAGTCACCTTTTTAATCGTTTTGAAACGAATAGCATAGACAATGAGGCGATTTGTTCGATTGAAATACAGTAAAATGAGCTGGAAAACAACGTTTCACACCTTTATATGTTATCTTTTTTATTGGATGAATATGGTAAGTATCGGTACAATTTAGATGTAAAAGCACAAAAGAGAGCAAAACGAAATGCCTAACACTCGTAAAGCCAACAAGCGCGATAGCAGAGACATATTTGATTGGCGAAATGACGAACTTACAAGACAGATGTCTCACACAACTGACTTGGTCGAGTGGGAGAAGCATAGCACTTGGTTTGCGGCGTCACTGGCTAATCCACAAAGGCTACTTGTAATGTGTGAGGATGAAAGTACTAATGAAAAGGTCGCAATAGTTTGTTTTGATGTAGAAGATGAAAGAGCGCTTATTTCAATAAATCTTTCCCCTCAAATACGTGGCAAACGAAAGGCAAAAAAATGTTTGAGCGATGCTATTTTTTTATTTCAACAATATTTCTCAGATGTTCGATTTATTGATGCTGAAATCAAAACCATCAATATTCCAAGTCAGAAATCATTTATGGGTGTGGGCTTTGTGCATGTGAAGGAAGATGCTGACGTTTTGTACTATGAATACGCTGTATGAAACCTCTCAATAGCATTTTCACTTACGCACTGTTAATATTTGGACTCGATAGTTCCCTTCGGATTTGCTAATACGCAGAATAGTTAGAAACTTCTTTGAAGGTGGTATTTTATTTTATTTAAACCCTTATATCATTGACACTTTCAAGTAGGAATAGTCATCTACAAAGAACCCTGGCAATATCAATGAGTTAGTACTTTATATAACGTTAATTCCAATTTGTTTTACCTAATAATATAAATTGCTTACATTATGAGGCTCCAAGTTAGTTCCCAAGTAAAAATAAAAAGCAGTAAAAACAAGAACCTAAAAATATAAAGCAATAGAATTGAAGAATATTTTATCTTCTAACCTACTGTTTTTATTACATTCTTTTGTTAGACTGTAGTTGATGGGTGAGCAATAAGAGATGATAAGCTGAAAGAGGGTAGAGACTTCCTAAACTTATTCTATTGTATATTTTCTAGTTTAATAAACTGAACTAGTTGATTATCATTTTTCTTGAAAATGGAGTTAAACTTATACTACTTTCAGATAAGGTAAACGCCGAAGATAAAAATTTAATCTATGAATATTTATTATTTATAGTTAAAACATACTTTTATTCAGATATTTATATCGATAATAAAAATTAAACATATCGGTGATTTAAACTAATTTAAGTAACAAGTTCGTTGTGTTTAAAAAATTATTAATGATTAATGAAAATATAGTATGAATAAAGGGAACAAAGAAATTTTACCTTTTGAAAAAACAATTTCTTAAAAAAATATTGATTACAATTATCCCAACTCACAAAGGAAAATATTACAAAACATTAATTTAAACATAAATTCAAAATCAACAAATGGTATTGTTGGAACCACTGGTAGTGGAAAAACCACAAATTTTGGTATAATTTTTGGGATTACTCGAGCCTCATCTTGGATAATTAAAAGTTGATAGGAGAATAATTACTAAAGAAAATTCAAGGTCTTGGCAGCTTTTAATTGGGTATTTACTACAACAAATTTTTTTAGCTGATGATACTATTGCAGTAAGTATAGCAATTGGAATAGCGCTTGAAGATATTAACCAAGTTGTTTTTGAAAAGCCCTCTAAAACTGCAATTTTGCATGATTTTGTTACAGCAGAACTAGCTAATCAATATCAGACTACCATAGATGAGCATGGGGTAAACCTTCAGGTGGCCAACGTCAGAGTTAATGTATTGCAAGAGCGATATATAATAATCCTCAATTTCTTATTATAGATGAATCAACTAGTGCGTTATATAATCAGACTGAGAGAGAAGTGATGGATGAAATTAATAGCTTGCGTAAAAATATAACTATCATTGTAATTGCCCATCGTTTAAATACAATCATAAAAATGTGATGAAATGCATATTAAAAAAGGGCAAAATATTAATGAAGGAATTTACGAAGATTTAATAAAATTAAATGAAGGTTTCCGCAAAAGTACCTTGATTTGATTTTTAACATTAAAATGTCATATATACCGAAAAAATGGACCCTAAAAATATACATAAGCTTTTTTTAAATTTGAAGTTTGATATTAATAATAAAAATTTTAGATTTTTATTATCTGGAAAATTGGCTTCATCTCTTATCATTAAATATTTAATTAAAAGGCACAACATTAATCCGAAACTTAATGAAATACTCGTTCCTAAATTGATGGGTTTTTGGGTTTATTCGAACATTCAACAAAGCATTCAAATCAGTACAAAACTTTCAGAATACACGAAAATAATTTGGCTTTATCATCAATTTGGCATCCCTCAAATAATTGATGTTAAAAACTTTGCTTGTGAAAATAATTTATTAATTATCGAAGATTGTGCACATGTATTGAAAGCAAATCTTGGTGGCGGCAAATCTGATATTTTAAATTCACTCTATTCTATTTTTAGTTTTTCAAAATTTATTGATTGTGCTCCACTTGGGGGTTTGCAATCAACTGATAAAAATTTTCTTTCATTTCTTGATAATGAAATAAACCAGTCAAGTAAAATACAGTCTGTTTTAATTGATAATTTAATGAAAATAACAAAATTTTTTGACCAGGATAAATTAATGTATAAAAAATTATTTAATATGAATTATGCTTTATGGAATTTTCCATCTAAAAATTTAGATAATAAAATTAATTTTTTTAAAAAAAATATTGAAAGTGAAATTGATCTAAGAAACGAAAATTTTAATTTTTTTAAAGAAGAAATTAAAGATAAAGCCTATCAAAGTTATTTTAATTATGAAAGTTTGGTGTGTCAGAAATTACCACTTGTTATTGACAACTTAAAAGTTCAAAAAAATATTATTGAAAAGTTCGAGCGTTATAATTTTCCATATGAAATGTTAACTTATGACAAAAATAGAAATTTTTTAAACCCTAAATATCATAAAGCTATTATGATTGATCATTCAAAAAATAATTCATCTTTTCATAAACAAATAGAATTAATAAGAAAATTAGCTTAATGGAAAAAAAAATTAAAGATTACCAATGGCCTTCATTTTTTATTTCATCAAGACAAAAATATTTACTGAATTTAGAAAAGAAAGATAATACAAAATTAATTAATACTATTGAAAGTTATTTTGAGAATTACTATGGATATAAAATAATTTTATTCCCTTCAGCACGTGCAGGTATAGCTTCGATATTAAGATTTTTAAAAATCGATCGATCTAATGAAGTTTTTGTTAATAGATGGGTGTCACATTGTATTTTTAATACAGTTGGAAGATACAGCAATATAACCACTGTTTTTAAAAAACCAGATGTGACTCTTGCTGTTCATAAATGGGGTATCAAACAAATAATTACCAATAAAGAAACTTCAATCATAATCGAGGATTCTGTTGACAGCATTATAGTTGAAAAAAATGAGTTGTTCCCAAATAATAGTGAGTTTGAGTTAGTCTCTTTGCCAAAAATCATTGGTTCAGTAAGTGGAGGAATTATCATTACCAAAAATGCAAATTTCTACGAATTCGCTAAAAAAGAGCAATTTCAAAATAAAGAATTAGGCAAATATCAATCTAGACGTAAATTTGATGATGTTAATAAAAAAAAATCATTTGACACTTGGCTTTATCACGAAAGCACTAATACCTACTTGGAATATAATTCACTATCGAATATTCAAAAGTGCCTAAAAAATTTTAAAAGTAATCTGAATTTCATATCAAAAAGACAAAAATATTTCAAAGAAAAATTCAATGGATTAATATTTAAAATTGATCGATTGGGACCAGTTATACCTATTAAATATAATTTAATAAAAGATCATGAGTTAATGAAAGAGCATTTTTTACTAAGGAATATTCATAAAAATAAATATCAAATCGAAGCGTTTACAAAAGTATACCTTTTACCAGTACATTTTAAAATCACTCCTAAAAAATTTGAATTCTATATCACAATATTAAAAAAGTGTATACTTTAATTCAGAATCTGTTATCGATTCTCTCATAATTAATCCTTCAGTTTAAATTCAAATAAAATTAAATGACCGAAAAATATTTCTACTTTAACAGCTATGCAAAATTTGCAAAAAAAGTAACAAAAAATAACTCTCATATTTTATCAGCTAGATATAGATTTCTGACAAACAAATATAAATATATATGTGAGGATATTTGTGAAAAGTTATCTCTTAAGAAATCAGATGATATTTTTGATATAGGAACAGGGGATGGAAAAATTATTGATTATCTTTCAAAAAAATGTAGATCCGCAACTACAATTGACAGTGAAGAGGTTATAAATGCAACCAAACATAATAAAAAAATTATTTACTTAAAAGGAAATATTCATGAAGAGGGTAAAAAAATTAAACAAAGATTTGATAAAATATTAGTTTACTCAGTTGTACAATATTTTCGTAATGTAAATGATGTTTGTACATTTATTAATTTGTGTTTGAAATTACTCAAAGCTGAGGGTACGATTTTAATTGGTGATATTCCCAACCGAGACATGGATTTAAGATATCAAAATACAAAAAATTATAAAAAATTAAGTAAAATTTTTGATAAAAAAAGAAAGCTTCATATATCTAAATTGGAGGAAGAATTTTTTTCAGATAACAAAGTTAAGACTATTCAATTTTCAGATAAAATATTAATTTCTTTAATGAAAAAGTTTAATACATTAAATTATGAGAGTTATATTTTACCACAAAATAAATTTTTACCTTATTCCGTTAAAAGAGTTGATCTTCTAATAAGAAAAAGATCTCAAATATTTTAACTGTATAAAAAGTATAAAAATGCAATTTTCCCATTCTGAATACAAAAGACCGAATTAATGTCTTATCAAATCAAAAACTTTATTGATAAAAAAGAAGATTATTTACTGTGGGACAAATTGATTAATGACTCTAGTGATCATTGGTATTTTAGCAGTATTGATTTTAATTATTTTCATATTGAATACCTTAAAGAACAAAACCTTTTCGCAGGTAACAATTCTTTTTTTATTTATGAAAATGATGAGTTAGTTGCACTTACAATCTTAATTTATTCTAAAGATTTAAATTCGAATTTATTAAACGCTTCGTATCATGAAAATTATCCTTTACCGTGGCCAATCATTTCAGATTCTTGTCAAAATAAAGAGTATGTTTATCAATTAATTTTTGGAGAAATTCACAATAGGGTTAAGCAAAATAAAATTGCTTCAGTAAAATTTATGTTAAATCCCACATCAGTTACAAAAAAAAATGAAGATGAATTTACTCAAATTTTATTAAATCATAACATGATTGATAACTCTCACTATAGTCACTTCATAGAATTAGACAATACGACAATAAATAAAATACGAAAAAGTTATATTAAAAATATAAGACGTAATATTGACAAATTTTCATTTAAAATAATTCAAAAAGATAACTATTACAATGAATTATCTAAAGATTATAAACTATTACACACTCAAGACAGAGGAAAAGAAGTAAGGTCTCTAAAAAGCTATGATTTACAATTAGATGCAATAAGAAAAAGTAAAGCTTTTGCTGTTCAAATTTTTTCAAATGAAGATCAATTAATAGGAATGTTAATTATATTTTTTGATAAAAATTCAGCTTACGATGGATCCGTTGGTGTATGCCCTAATCATAAAAAATTCTATATTTCCCATTTATTAAAATATTATGCAATTTTAGAACTTATTAAAAGAAATATAAGATTTTATGAATTGGGAAAGGCAGCAATAAGGCCTACTTACAACTCTTTACCAACCGAGAAAGAGTATAAAATTTCCTTTTTTAAAAATGGATGGTCAAATAATATTTTTAAAAAAGTTTTCGTTGCTGAAAAATTTTTTAATAGTGACTCACTGAAAAATTTTACTGAAACCAAATATAAAAAATTGTATGATTTTTTTAAAATTTAAAAAAAGCTTTGTTAGACTTTAATAAAAAAAATTATATAGAAATTTAAAGATGATTAAAAAAAAAAGAATTGCAATCTTAGGCACCTCTCCAATTATGGTCCTATTATATTTCAGATTAAGAAAAAAAAATTATATTGATGTATATGAAAATTCAAATATTGGTGGAGCATGGAGCTTGGACAAAATTAATGGACAAAAACATACGACTCACAATAATGTGATAGTGGCTTTAAATAAAGAAGAAGAAAAATTTATAGATATGATAAATGAAGAATTAGAAAATCTTGGGTGTACCAAAACTAAACCATTTGGAAAATATGAAACACTTTCTGATTATAATCATAAAAATGTCTATATTCATGATCTTTCAGGCTTATATACAAGATTTGAAGAAACCAAATCTTTAATTAAAAAAAAAGTCAACAATATTAAGACGGCGTCTAATAAGGTTTTTCTTAATGGAATTGAGTATGATCAAGTTTATCTTCCCTGCTGCTTTGACATAAATAAAATTTTTATTGACAAGACTAGAGTTAATACTCCTTCATACAAGTCAACAAGTCACCATCTAACAATAGTTTATAGAAAAACAGAACTTCCGAATATTTCTTACACAGAAAATTTTGATAATGTATTTGACAGAGCATATTTCAAACAAAATAGTGAAAATATTATATTTACAGGCAGAGTAAGAAGAAAATATAAAAAATTACCAACTAATAGGCTTGTGGAAGTATCGCATCTATTACAAAGTACAAAACACAATATTATTAAGTTAAAATTAAATAAATATAATCACTACATAATAGAAGAAGATATTCTTAAGGATCTTAAATCTAAAATAGAAAAAACTAATATTAACTTAATAGAAACTAGATTATTTGTTAATTCTTATAGGCTATTAAACAGCACATTAAGATAGATCTTTAGATAATAAGATAAATATAATTATTTATCAAAATGTTAAAAAATAAGATAAGAATATATAAAAAATGCTAAACAACTCTTCTATATTAATCACCGGCGGCACTGGGTCATTTGGGCATAGTTTTGCTTCCCTTACACTTAAAAAATTTAACCCAAAACGTTTAGTAATTTTCTCTCGTGACGAAATGAAACAGTGGGAAATGGCAAAATTATTCAAAGATGATCCGAGAGTTCGTTTTTTTATTGGAGATGTTCGTGATAAGGATCGACTTCATCGTGCTTTAGATAATATAAATTATGTTGTACACGCAGCAGCAGTTAAAATCGTGCCTATTTCAGAATATAACCCATTTGAAAGTGTTAAAACTAATATAAATGGTGCCATGAATTTAATAGACGCTTGTATTGATCAAAAAGTTAAAAAAGTTGTGGCACTTTCAACGGATAAAGCAAGTAGTCCAATTAATCTTTATGGGGCAACTAAGCTTGCATCAGACAAGCTATTTACGGCAAGCAATTCTTCTTATGCTGCAGGTCAGGGAACATCATTTTCAGTAGTTAGATATGGAAATGTCATGGGCTCACGAGGTTCGGTAATACCTTATTTTGACTCAATAAAGGAGCAAGAAGAACTACCTATAACTGATAAGCGTATGACGCGTTTTATGATTTCACTTGAACAAGGTGTAAATTTAGTCTGGCATGCTTTTGAAGACATGCTAGGGGGTGAAATTTATGTTAAAAAGATTCCATCAATGAAAGTAGTAGATATTGCTAGGACAATTGCCCCGCATGCAAAACATAAAATAATAGGCATTCGCCCAGGAGAAAAATTACATGAACAAATGATTAGTATTGAAGATGCTAATTCAACTTATGAATATTCTGATCACTATAAGATTTTACCTCAGATTTATGAATGGGCAAAAGACAATGCACGTATAAAAAAGGGAAAAAAGGTACCCGAGGGATTTGAATATGTAAGTAATAATAATTCAGAGTGGATGACAAATTCTGCATTACAAAAATGGATACTCAATAATAAATATTTTATTGGAAAACTTTAAAATGTGTCTCCTTATGGTAAACAAGAACTTAATGAGTTAGGTGTTGAAGAAGTTGAGAGAGTTTTACGCTCTGATTTCTTAACACAAGGGACCATTAGCACTTAAATTGAAAAGGCAGTTAGTAATTAATGTAAAGCTTCATTTGCTGCAGCGGTGAATAGAGCTATAAGTGCATTATATATAGTTTGTTTGGCTTTAGATTTTGGCCCAGATTATTGGTTGTCGACTTAACCTTACACATTTGTAGCTTCAGCTATTTGTGGACGCTATTGTGGAGTACAATATAGATTTTGTTGATACAGATCCTAAAACTTACAACATGAGCGTTGATGTATTAACTAAAAATTAATTTTACCTGGAAAAACGGAAAGCTTCCTAAAATTATAGTACCAGTTCATTTCGTAGGTCAGCCCTGTAATATGCCAAAAATTTATGAAGTATCAAAACGTTTTGGCTTTAAAATTATTGAAGATGCTTCTCATGCAATTGAAGCATTTATGATGAAATAAAAGTTGGTTCATGCCAACATAGTGGCGTCACTGTTTTTAGTTTTCATCCAGTAAAAATTTTCACTAATGCTGAGGGAGCGATGACATTGACCAGTGGTAAAGATATTGCAGATAAAATAACTAGATTAAGGACTCTCAGTATTACAAATGATAAAACTAAAATGAAAAAAAATGAAAAGGCAATATGGAACAATCATCAAATTGATTTAGGTTATAATTATAGAATGAATGATATACAAGCAGCATTAGGTATAAATCAGTTAAAACGCTCAGATAACTATGTTAACCGTAGACAAGAAATTACAAACATGTATGACAATGATTTAAAGAACTTACACATTACACTGCCTTGGCAAGCGCTCAGCACATATTCTATTTAACATCTACATCCAATTTAAATAGACAAAGAGAATATTAGATGATCATCTTTCTAAAAATTAAAATAGATATTATTTTCAGCTTTATTTGAAATTTTTTATATTGTATTTCAAAATTTTATTTAAATCTTAATCAATTTTGGCTTTTGATTATAAATTTCCTTATTGTCGTTTATAAAACTTGCTCTTCTATTTTTTAGGTCCAAATATCTGATTTTTGTGTAGAATTTATCTCCACTTTTTATTTTATGAATGATGTTCTGATTTCTCCAAAATATTTCTTTTATGAAAATACTTCCACCGTTAACCGATACAATAATATAATCTTTAAATTTTCTTATAACTCTACCAACTTCATCTGGGTGCCTAGCAGAGTCTTGCATAGATTTTTCAACAAATTTAATATTGACTTGTTTGTTATTGACAAAAGTTTTTGCACCTTTGTATGGTTCTCCAAAAGATCTTATAAATCTATCAAGATCATCAACTTTGTAGTTCCAATCAATCCAGCCATTTATATCACTCAAAAGTCTTATATTGTAACTTGAGAAAAATTTATTTTGCGTCTCTTCGTTTAATTTATTTTTCTTTTTAATATTCATTAAAAATTCTTTTAACATTTCTCTATTTTTTTTTTGTAAGTAATCGTTAACTTCAATTGGTTTTTTAAGAGATGACGGTATAAAAATATCTTTTCTATAAACGATTTTCCCACTATCTATTCCTTGAGTTACTTTGTGTAAACACACTTGAAAAGACCTAATGTCATACATTATTATATAGGGGGCTACGCTACCTTTCATACTCGGTAAAGGAGACTGGTGAATATTGTAAAAATTTTCACCTATTAACTTTATTAATTCTTCACTAAATATCCAAGGTGAACCTGCTGATACAACAACTGTGTTTTTGAAACTTATTTTTTTTAGTTTGCCTACTGTAAGATTTTTAGCCGCTAAATAGTTTATTCTTTTTGAAATTAAAAATTTTTTAAGATCAACTGTTAGTCTGTCAGTTATTAATGTGACTTTTATTAAATCTTCATCTTCAAAAGACTCTTTAAGATACGGTAGTGCGAGAGAATGTATTGAGATAATAATTATTTTCATTTTTATCGATATTTTGATAGTTCTTTAACGAACTTGTGTCAAGTAAAAATTCCTTGACCTGATAATATCACTTTATCAGAAAATGTATTAATAAGTAAGTTTTCCAATTTACCCAAAAATTTAAAGAAATTTGCTTAAGATACAGCAAATCTTTTAGAAACCTTTACAACCTTTGCGGTCACATATTTTTGATTTGGCTTAATTACAGCACACTCTATTACTTCATTCCATGCTAAATCTTTCAATTCACCATCATTGTGCTAAAGCTTGCTTTTATCTGTTGATGGATGGTGACATATAAAAATAATTAATTATAAAAAAAAGAAGCATTAGCTCTTGCCTTAAATTAAGTCTTTACGAGGAGGAAAATTCTTTATAACGGTTGAATTAGTTGATTTAAAATTTGTCAAAAATCTTAGGCAAATAAAATTAAAGAAAAATTCAGGGCACATTTCTTGAATAAATTTTTATGTAATCAATAATAATTAATTATTGCTCGTGTCCCAATATTTTGTTGCAATCATAAACACGTTCATAATATTTTTATAATCTTAAATTGTTTTTTGTTGAAGAAAAAAAATAAATCTATATTTTAACTGATTATCAAACCCTTTTTTTGATATAAGCCTATTAATTACGCATAGTATAATAGTGAAAAAAGAAGCAATAGTATACACATCAGCTGCTTTAAATGGTTCCTTATTTTTGACAACCATTGACACAGCTATATGGCTACATAAGTCTGATGGATTTAAAAAAGTAACGATTTGTTGCGTACCAAATTATAATCCATTTAACTTTTTCACCCTAATTTTACGTTTCAAAAATTTATTTTCTTATATAAAAAAAAATAAATTAAAAAAGTACCGGAGTTTTTTAAAATCAGATAAGTCAAAAAAAAATAATTTCTCTGGATTAGCAAGCTTTGCTACTGGTAATTCAGATTTTGCAGATATGACTATTGGTGATTTGGAAATCAAGTTTTTGAGGTTAAGAACAGAAAAAAAAGGACTTCTTAAAACCTTTTTTAAATTAAGTTATAAAACAGTATATGATTATTTTTATTATTTCAGAAAAAAATGTTTAAAAAATAGATCTTATTTAAATTACAGAGTCAAAAATATATATGCAGGTCTCAATATTCTATCAGAGGCTCTAAGATCAGATTATAAATCTTTTGGAAGTATATTTCATTGTAGGCTTGGGATTCTAGCTGCGTTATACAGATTACATATTTCAAATTTAGAATATGGTAACATTCTAATTCCTAAAGACACTGTTGCGTTTGTTTGTGGACCTGATCAAGAGTACCTTTATGGTTTTTTTTCAAGATATATGTCCAATAAGGGAGCATGTTACATTGAGACAAGTCACTTTATGCAACCTTATATAAAGCTAGATCTAGAAAGTAAATTTTATTCACGAAGAAAAATTTCTGAAATAGAAGGTGGAATTCAAGAGCCAGAAAAAGAAAAAATAATTCATTACTACAAAAAAAGAATAGAAAAACCTTGGGAAGCATTAAATTACAAATTTGAAAAATATTCATCAAGTAAAAGGTTAGCAAATATAGATGGTATGACAGTTATTTTATATTTGCATAGTTTTACTGACGCGCAGTATGTTTTTGGATATGATGGTTATCATGATTTAATGGATTGGTGTTTGAGTACTATTTCTTCGCTTAACTCTAATCAATATATTTCAAGAGTTATTGTAAAACCTCATCCTGAAAGCACGTCTTCCTATCATCCAGGAGATGCTATTGCAAACAAGTATTTAAAATCGAAACTACCTTATTTTGATAAAGTTCAGTGGGCTGACTCTCACTTTGGTGTTAATCACATAAATAACCCAGAATTAGTTGTAGGCATTACCCATCATGGAAGTGTAGCAGAGGAACTAGCATTCTCTAAAATTCCAGTCATAGCTTCAGCTCATGCTTTTTGGGGTAAAGAGTATAAATTTGGTTACTGGTGGGATAATGTACAAGAATACGAGGCTTTAATATCAGGCAAGTCAATTACTGAACTTAAAGTAACAGAAACTCAAACTAATGAACTATATCGTTATGCTATGGATCTCCACTTTAGAAAGGATAAACATGCTTATTTTGATAATAACTCCACATGGAGAGACTTATTTGAATATTATAATATAGAGGACTGCAAAGAGCATGGAGAAAATATGGAACAAATAAAACGTTTGGTTAGTAAGCTAGATCCTAAAAGTATTAATTTTAAAAATTTTGTAAAAACTAGACTTCAACGAATTAATAAATTGATAGAAATTATGTCAGTATAATTATCCTAAATAAAATAAACCTAACATCAGTAATTCAAAATTATAATTATAAGTGTGGCGGACAAGTTACTGTTTCCTAAGCTGAGCGGTTTGATTTTTTTGGGTCATAATGTTGATTTTATTGCTATAAGATGTGATCAAGAAGATATTTAGAGCATACCTAGTCAATTTACTAAAATTATTGGTCTCAGTGCCTCTGGATTTTTTATCAAATATTTCAATATTGATGAAAAAATTTTTAGCAAATCAAATTATGAAATTTTCTTAACAATTGGTTTGGTATAGTACTCCCTCAGCTGGTTTAGCTAAATTTATAAGTCAGACTAATATGACAATAATTAGTTGAGAGAATTTTACAAAATCAGTTCTCATTGGAGATTATAGCAAACCTTTGTTTAGACAATTTTTTCTTTTTTTTAGATTTGCTTATGCTTAATTAAATGGATTAGTATTTGTGTCTGGTAAACTTAGAGAAGAATTTTAAATGAAAAACTTTGGCATCCTTCAAGGTGTATAACTGTTTATAATCCTGTTAGATCATTTAAAAAAAATCTTCCAGAGATATAAATATTAAAAGATTTTCTGGACTTACTTCCTTAGGAATTGCAATTTTAGAAAAAAGAAAAAGATTTGATTTACTTTTAAAATCTTTTTCTTTAGTGCTAACATGAACGAGAAACTACTTGGGCGGCACTGGCTCTTTTCAGAATCAATTAAAAAATCTTGCAAAAAAATTATCAATTGAATCACAGCTACATTTTTTTATATGTTGATGATCTTGAGCCACTGATGAATAAATCAGATATTTTAGTTCTAACATCTGACTCAGCAGTATTTGGTATGGTTTTAGTAGAAGGAATATCATCAGGACTTCAATTAGTGAGCACTGATTTTCCTCTCTGGTCCTGCTGAGATCCTTGGAAATGGTCGATATGAGTTTTTAGCTAAAGTAGACAATTTGGACGCTATTATATCCTCAATAAGGGCTGCAATAAAAAATCCCTTACCTCGTTAAATTATTCAAGAGGGAGCTTCTAGATTTTCGATAGAGTCTATTGCTTACCAGTATCTCAATTTTATTGAAATTGTAAAAAAAAGTGAAGGAAACTGGTATGACCCAATTTAAAAAAATTGTTCGTTTAATGATTAACAGGAATGATAGAGCAAGTCAGTACGATATTCATATTGATAGAGCTTTTAGCGAGCAATGAAGTGAATTTATTTATATGGTCTAAGACATTAAAGGTTATCAATCATTTCGAAGGATATCAGCATTAAATTTTTTTCTGGATGCGTGCCCGGCAGTGTTGTTTTTTAAGCGAGTAGACATAGTATCTCCTTGGATGATGTTAATATATCCAAAATATCTTTCAATAATAAGTATTTCACATCATTATGATCCCTCAGTATTTGAGGGAATTAGAAAAATTTATATTAAATTATCTCATTGGCTACTCATATTACAACGGTCTAAAATTGATATTGTTGTTTCTTTCTCAGAGTATTGGAGTCACTATTATAAATTAAAAGGTTTAGTAAAAAAGAAATGGTTAAGGTTTTTAAGGTTTGTGAAGAAAGTGAATGGGAAGACATAAAAAAAGATGATTTTTTTGAAGGATCAAAAAGCGATCGAAGTGATGGATTTATTCACCTTTCTACTTCAGAACAATTGAAAGAAACCTTAGAAAAGCATTTTAAGTCGAAAAGTCCGTTGTATTTGTTAGAAGTGAGAACCGATGATTTAGATCTTGTATGGGAAATAAGTAGAAACAATCAGTTTTTTCCGCATTTATATAAACCACTGCCTTTAAATATGGTTACTGAAGTATATAAAATTTTCATGGACACCGAAGGAAAACATATTATTCCTGAAAAGGTGTTTAATAATTAGAAACTTTATACAGAAGCGTCGTACACATTAACTTAATCAAAGATTTTCAATTTCTTCAATTAAATTATACAATAAAAGAAAAATAAGGTATTAAATTTTTAGTTTAAAGACTGTGGTCCAAGAGATTAGTGTTAAAAAAATTAGTATTTTAAAAACCAAATTAAATACAATTTTGGCTACCTTAAAAAAACAGTTCTTGGGTATACTAATCATTGGTAAAAATCTCTAGATAGCTCTCTGGCTCTGATGATTTAAATTGAACAATTTACTAGAAATGTTTTCAGATAAATACCAATGTCATTTTCAAGAGGCGAACTTGAGCTAGACCCTTAATTACCTTGTTTAAATGATTCGAGATTAGACAACAAAGCAAAGAAAGCCACATTCAACTTTAATTCTCTTAATGCATAATGGCTGTTAAAAAAAACAAAAGTATCTTTTCCGTTATTTTGGTAGCATACTTCTAAAAAACTCTACCAATATACGTTGAAACACAAAAATATTACTGCTGGATTTGGCCAAACCTCTACACTTAAAGGTGATATTAGGACCAGAATCCACTGCATCAGAACTTGAATTTTTTACAAGTCTAGGACGTTCATTCTAACGACTCTCTAATTTACTATAAGTTTTTAAATAGGATTTGCGTTCTCAACCAGTTTTGCAAAAAAACTTGCGCCTATTGGTGATAGGTCATCATTAAAATCATATTCTGGATTGTGGACAGCCACTCCAACACCCTGCCCTACGTGGAAATAACAACCTGGACGCTTCTCTATCATATATGAAAAATCCTCAGACGCCATTATTGGTTTAGCGTCTATCTCAACGTTTTGCACGCCTACGATCTTTCTAGCCACATCTGCTGCGAATTTGGTTTCTCTTTGATGATTTACTGTTGGTGGGTAACCATAGTTGTAGTCCAATTTTATTTTTCCTCCAAAGCCTCTGCTATAACCCTTACATAAATCTTTTAACCTATTTACAACAAGTGCTTGCGCTCCTTTAGATAAAGTTCGAACAGTTCCATTGATAAATGCATCGTTGGGAATAATATTATGGGACGTTCCAGCATGAAACTGTGTGATAGAAATCACTACTTTTTCCAAAGCCGATAAATTTCTGGATGAAATAGTTTGTATAGCTTGTACAAGCTGTACCCCTGTTATGAGCGGGTCAATTGTTTCTTCGGGCTCTGCTGCATGACCGCCTTGACCAATAATTTTAATCGTAAAATCATCTGCCGATGCCATGTTAGGACCGATACAAGTTTTAAAAACACCCAAGGGAGACCTAGGATCATTGTGGATCCCATAGACCTCGTCAACCTGAAATTTCTCCATTATGCCTTCGTCACACATGACTTTTGCTCCTGCCCCTCCTTCCTCTGCAGGTTGGAAAATCAGAGCAACATTCCCAGAAAACCGCCTGGTCTCACATAAATATTTAGCAGCTCCTAAAAGCATAGTGGTATGTCCGTCATGTCCACAGGCGTGCATTATACCAGTTTTTTTGGATTTATACTTTTTATTGGTCATCTCTGTTAACGGCAATCCATCCATATCTGCTCTGAGCCCAATTGTTTTTCCTGCAGATCTACCATAAATAATTCCAACAATCCCTGTTTTCGCTATTTCAAGATGAATTTCATCTACACCAAATTCTTCTAGTTTAGATTTGACAAACTTCGCTGTCTCAAAACAATCAAATCCTAGTTCTGGATTAGAGTGTATTTCATGCCTCCATCCTTCCATCTCGCCGAAGTAATCTGCTATCCTATTTATTACAGGCATATAAACCGCAAGTTTTGTTTTTGATCTTAAATTAAAAAGATACTATCATCCTTGCCACATTTGGAAAGAACTTTTGAAAGGCGAGATAATAATGATAATGGTTGATCAACCACCAGTTGAAGAAGATTTTGTTCAAAACCCTTATACTTTTTATCGCCAAATCTTAAAAAGAGGTGGTGTTTGTTTCTGGAAAAATTACAATCAGAAAGCATTCTTTAATTTTGATACAATAAATAAAATTTTTAAGGACAAAAGATTTGGTAGAGAATTGCCTCCCAACTTTGAACAACCCAATGACAAAAATCTAAGCGATTTTTATAGAATTGAGAGGAACTCAATGCTTGAATTGGAAGGGAAAAGACATGCTCGGTTACGAGGGTTGGTACTACGCGCATTCACTACAAAAAACGTACAAAAAATATCCAAAGATATTGACACGCTTTGTGCCCTTTTATTGGATAATATGAGGGACAATGAAACAGACCTAATTGAGAGCTACGCAAGCCAAGTCCCGGTAATTACTATCGCTCGCCTGTTAGGAATACCAGAGGAAATGTCAGACCAATTGTTAAAATGGTCTAATACGATGGTTGCTGTATATCGCGCTGATATCTCAGAAAAAGACAAAGGCATAGCAAACCAATCCTCTCAAGAATTCTTTGAATACATTGAAAAATACGTATCTGAGCGTCGCTCTAAGCCAGCAGATGATTTGATTACTCATTTGATAAACGCAGAAGAAGATAACCAAAAACTCAATTTTGATGAGCTGGTTTCAACTTGCATTCTATTGTTAAACGCAGGACACGAAGCGACAGTTCATACCATAGGCAATGGAATTAAAGCATTACTTCTAAATGGAGTTAATTGTCGTCTTTTAACAGATAAGGACTGGCACTATATTGTAGAGGAGATATTAAGATATGACCCACCACTTCACATATTTACACGATTTGCATACGAAAATTTAATTATTGATGATATAAAAATTGCTTGTGGAGAAAAAATAAGCTTGGTAATAGGTGCATCTGGCCAAGATGAGCGTCGATGGCATAACCCTTCTGTGTTCATACCGAATAGACGTCCTATTACTCATAATTCTTTCGGTGCAGGAGCACACTTTTGCCTTGGAGCGTCCTTAGCACGCCTGGAAATAAATTCAGCGCTTAAAAATCTGTTTGATAAAAAAAGACACATTGAGATCATTCAAAAACCTGAGTACGCTAATATTTATCACTTTCATGGGCTCAAGTCATTAAATGTTGAAATGGGTTAAATGATCTCTAAAATGAAGACATTTCGAACCGATTTTTGTATAATTAAAAATATTAATTAAATTTTGATCATGAAATATTTCCGTATTGTCCTAGCATCGGCCACTTTTTTATTAGCCCTGAACTTAGGCCTCTTGGAAAACTTCATATCTTTAAACGATCTTTTACGAGAGAATCGTGTCTATTACTTTAAAAAGAATAGTGAGCCAGTAAGTGGCCCAGTAAAAACTTTTTGGAACAATGGTTATGTAGAGAATACCGGGACTCTCCTTAACGGAATTAAAGTCGATAGCTGGGAGTATTTTCATGATAATGGGAAAATAAGAGAAAAAGGGTCCTACATTGAGGGCAAGAA
>MDTB01119291.1_pt1 | contig 17822 bp, 10 predicted proteins | sample 811161 | NCBI WGS metagenome assembly MDTB01 (sample SAMN05326650, study PRJNA326480) | marine metagenome | isolation source: seawater | place: Mediterranean Sea | collected 2009
CAGAGTTTTCATTTATTACCTCTGGCTCAGCCTTCTGAGACTTTACCTCCTGGGCAACCTTGTCAGCTTCATCAGTAGCATTCGGATTGGAATTATCTTGCTGTTCTTTTTTTTGAGTGAGTTTGGGAGGGTCTTTTTTTTTCTCATCTCCCTGTTCGGCTTGATCACAATTTTCTCTTGGAGCATTGACCACGCGATCCACTTTGTGCGCAGTCAGAGTACTTCCCTTAACTCCTCTCCCTTGAATTTCAAGCCAGGCAAAATCAAACTCAATTACTTTTTCACGCACTCTTTTCAGCTCCGGATCCAAATGCACTAAAATATTACTGTTCTTTTTTTCGGAATCATGAACCGAGAAGAAAAAGATTCTCGATTTAGAGTGGGTTTTAAACAAGGGATATTCTTTATCTCGTGTAACTCCCCCGATCATAAATTTTTTGGCATACAATCTACCACTCTTTCCGTCTCGATAGACCATATTATAAACCTTTGGGTCATCCCGGCGGAAAACAGCTACTCTGAGCGGAGACTTACCAACAAACATTTTATCGGCCATCTTCATCACTTTCATCACTCCATCTTTTCCAAAAACAACAATATCATCCAAGGTAGAGCATTTCTCAATTGCCTCATCTTTTTTTAAACTAAACCCGGCAAAGCCATCTTTCCGGTTAAGATAGAGGGTCTCATTGGCAACCACTACCTGAGAAGCTACAATCTTGTCAAAAGGAACCAACTCTCCGTCCTCTGCCCGACTGATCTCTGTCTTCCGTTCCCTGCCCTTCCCATATTTTTTCTTTAAATCCTTAAGGTACCTAACCGCAAAACGGGTAATTTGGGAAAGATGACCTTCAACCTCCTTGATTTCTTCCTCAAACCCGAGAATCTGTTCATCCGCACGAAATGAATCATACTTTGATATCCGCTTAATTTTTATTTCCAGAAGGCGAAGTATATCGTCTTGGGTTATTGCCCTCTTAAAAACTTCAACATAGGGCTTTAATCCTTTATCTACTGCAGAAATAACACCCTCCCAAGTTTCTTCTTTTTCTATGTCACGATAAATTCTTTTCTCGATGAAGATCTTTTCAAGAGATGCAAAGTGCCACTTCTCTTCCAACTCGCCAAGCTTGATCTCCAATTCATTCTTCAGTAAATCTCGAGTTAAATTCGCAGATGACTTAATGAGATCATTAACTGAGAGAAACTGCGGATGGTTGTTATGAATAACACAGGCATTTGGAGCCAAACTTATCTCACAATCTGTAAAAGCGTAGAGGGCGGGTAAGGCATCTTCAGCAGAAACTGCTGAGGGCAGGTGAACCATGACTTCAACAAATTCAGCAGTGTTATCCTCTATCTTTGAAATCTTAATTTTACTTTTATCGTTCGCAGAAAGGATTGAATCAATTAAACTGGTAGTGGTCGTGCCAAAAGGAATCTCTGTAATTTTGAGCAGATGCTTTTTTACTTTTTCAATTCTTGCACGGACTCTCACCCGCCCACCCCGGGCCCCGCCATTATAATCAGTACAGTCGGCAATACCGCCTTGAGGGAAATCAGGAAGAAGATTGATGGGGCTTTTGCGAAGACCACCGATCATGGCATCCAAGATTTCATTGAAATTATGGGGGAGAATCTTAGTGGACAAACCCACCGCAATCCCCTCTGCTCCCTGTGCCAGTAAAACTGGAAACTTTACCGGAAATGTCACAGGTTCTTTGTTTCTTCCATCATAAGAAGAAGACCAGTTGGTTACTTTCGGACTAAAAACCACTTCCAAAGCAAAAGGTGTCAGACGAGCCTCAATATATCGTGGAGCAGCGGCTGAGTCTCCAGTTAAAACATTACCCCAGTTCCCCTGAGTATCTATCAATAAATCTTTCTGCCCAAGTTGAATAATTGCATCCCCAATTGATGCATCTCCATGGGGGTGGTACTTCATGGTATTGCCAATAATATTGGCTACTTTGTTGTACCTGCCGTCTTCCAATTCCTTCATGGAATGAAGAATCCTTCGCTGAACGGGTTTAAGACCGTCATCCGCATGTGGAACCGCTCTTTCCAGGATTACATAGGAAGCATAATCAAGGAACCAGTCACCATACATATCATCCACATAGATAGCATCGTCATTATTCTTCTCAGATAGATCCTGGCCCAATGCCTCTGGATCAAATCTAGGAGTCGGTTGAGTGGATTGCATGGGTTCTTCCGACTCTTCTTTTCCTTCAGAATTTTCTTTTTCAGCCATGAGTTAAAAATTAAGCTGCTTCGCTTTTTTCAGGTGTATGATCAGCCTTTGGCTCTGATGATTTTTTATGGGGGGGATCTTCAAGGATCCTGTCCTCCTTAGCATCAAGAATATCATGCTCAAAACGTAAATTTTTGATAATGTACTCCTGTCTTTCTGGGGTGTTTTTACCCATAAAGAACTTCAACATCTCTTTAATTGACTCATGTGCATCAATTTTTACCGGATCAAGCCTTATATCTTCATTAATAAAATGCTTAAACTCATCGGGGGAGATTTCACCCAGCCCCTTGAATCGAGTGATTTCTGGATTTTTACCCAGAGTTTTGATGGCAGCTTCCCTTTCAGTATCATCATAACAGTAAAGAGTTGATTTCTTATTCCTTACCCGAAAAAGTGGGGTTTGAAGAACAAACAAATGTCCTTGGCGAAGAAGCTCTGGAAAAAACTGTAGAAAAAATGTGATGAGTAAAAGTCGAATATGCATTCCGTCGACATCAGCATCCGTGGCAATTACAACTTGGTTGTAGCGTAAATCCTCTAATTCCTCCTCAATCCCAAGGGCTGCTTGAATCAGATTGAATTCCTCATTTTCGTACACAACTTTACGGGTCAGTCCAAACGAATTTAAAGGTTTACCTTTTAAACTAAATACCGCCTGAAATTGAACATCGCGAGCTTTGGTAATTGATCCACTGGCTGAGTCTCCCTCTGTGATAAATAAAGTGCTCTTAAACTTGTTCTTGTCTTTTGTGTTAAGATGTATGCGGCAGTCGCGGAGCTTCCTATTATGAACTTTACTTTTCTTGGCTCTCTCACGTGCGATTTTTTGAATTCCCTTGAGCTCCTTTCGTTCCCGTTCACTGCGTTGAATTTTCGCATGAAGAGCATCTGCTGTTTCAGGATTTTTGTGTAAGAAATTATCAAGTTTTTCCTTGAGGAAATTACCCACAAAAGTACGAATGGTTTCACCCTCTGGAGCGACAGTCAAAGAACCTAACTTTGTTTTAGTTTGAGACTCAAAAACGGGCTCCTGTACTTTAATACTTATAGCTGCCACCAATCCTCCCCGAATATCTGCGGCTTCAAAATTCTTTTTGGTAAATTCTCGAATAGTTTTTACCAAAGCTTCCCGAAAGGCAGCCTGATGGGTACCTCCCTGAGTGGTATGCTGACCATTGACAAAAGAAAAATAATCTTCCCCGTATTGCTCAACATGCGTAAAGGCTACTTCTATATCATGACCCTCTATATGAATAATCGGATAAAGCGTATCTTCCGAAAGATTCTCATTTAACAAATCCTTCAACCCGTCTTTAGAGCGGAACCTTTTCCCATTGAAGCGAATTGTCAGGCCCTTGTTTAAATAGCTATAGTAACGCAACATTCTTTCAACAAACTCGTTGCGGTAACGGTACTTTTTGAACATCGATGCGTCCGGCAAAAAGGAAATCACTGTGCCATTTTCCTCGGATGTTTTCTCATTCTTTTTATCCTGGGATTGTGGATCCCCTTTCGAGTATTCTATTCTTCGGGTTTCACCTTCACGAAATGACTGTATGTCAAATTTAGTGGATAAGGCATTGACTGCTTTTATGCCTACCCCGTTAAGACCTACCGATTTTTTAAATGCTTCAGAGTCATATTTTGCTCCAGTATTGATTTTAGATGAACAATCCAAAAGTTTCTCCAAAGGAATCCCTCTGCCAAAATCACGTACCGTTACTGCCTGTCCATCACATTCAACCTCTATTTGCTTTCCGAAACCCATAACAAATTCATCAATGCAATTATCAAGTACTTCTTTAAGCAATACATAGATTCCATCATCCTCAGATGAACCGTCGCCAAGCTTTCCAATGTACATACCTGGACGCAAACGGATGTGCTCTTTCCAATCGAGCGACTTAATGCTGTCCGCCGTATAATTATGATCCGCCATCGATCCCATCTATCCTGTCCACTCTTTCATATACGGTAGAAGAAACAAATTTGTCCACTTGAAAACTCAATTTGAAGAAAAAAACTTGCATTTAATCCACAAGTTTTAGTTCTTTTCGGATAATGTTCATTTCATTTTTGCAAACATTTCGACAAGTCAATGATCCCAAAATCCTCAAAGCTCTTGGATTTGCGACTCTCTTCACTCTACTTTCCATTTTTTTGGCATTAACTGCCGGAGTCGCTCTCATGGACAATGTCCTGGATCTTTTTTCAAGCAGCTTACAATCGTGGTTTGGCAGAGGTGAAAGTTGGTTCCGTGGCTTCGCTCAGTTTCTGGGGGGTTCATTGATATTGGTTATTGCTTACTTCCTTTTTGCCGGTATTCACGGAGCTTTTGTAGGTATTTTTATAGATGACATTTTGGACGCGGTTCATAAGAAACATTACCCAGATATACCCTGGCAAAACTCTCCTTCCTCGAATCATTCAATTTTATTTTCGGGACGAATTTTACTGTTAACCGTTATTCTAAATTTAGTAGCCTCCCCGCTCCTCATTCTAGGGTGGTTTATCCCCCCTTTAGGTCTCTCGTTGCAAATTATTCTCAATGGGTATCTTCTGGGTAAAGAATACGGACAACTTGTTGAGTTTCGGATCCCAAAAAATCATTCTTTATCCCCTCCCCCAAAATATTTTCTAAACGGAATGATTGCTGCCTTTATATGGATTGTGCCCTTCCTAAACCTTTTGGCACCCATACTTCTTGCAGGATCTGTCCTCCATACAAGAGCTAGGTTGCAGAAGCATTAAAAATAATGATTAGTGATCGATTTTTTTCTCTTCTAAAGGTGCTTTGTCTTTATCAAGCATTTGGAAGTAGTGAAGACGGGCGACCTGCCACATATAAGTTCCTGTGGATTGACCATATTCATTCATATAGGCTTTTTTCAAAAGATTCTTTGCCTCGCCAAGTTCATCCTCCACCAGTTCAAGATAAATTCCGACATATAAAAGAGCATGAAAAAGAACCCTCACCCGATATTTTTCAGGATAATCGACTTGTTCAATCTTTGAAAACACCTCTTCCGGTTTCAATCGACCAGCAAACATTTCATAGAGTAAAGGATAAGGTGGACGGTCATCTTTCTCATATTTCAGGAGTCCTTCCCGTGCGGTTTTCAGCCCTTTGCTTTTGAACTGTGACATGAACCGCCAAATTCCGTTTTCGCGGTCAACCCCGTCATAATTGTGATAAATTTGAAATTGGTAGGCAGCTTTTTCGTACTCTTCTAGGTAATAATAAACAATTCCTAATCTCCAGTGAGAGGCTTCAAGGTTAGGAGCAAGGACAATCATTCTCTCGTAGTCGTTTCTTGCTTCTTTAAACTGCCCAAGAAAAAACCTCAGGTCTCCACGGTTGGAAAAAAATTTAACCTGAGTTGGGTCCTTGCTTATTTCTTTGGTTAAGGACTTAATACTCAGACGAAAGGACTCTTTCATCTGAGCCATTTCAGCAGACTCACCAGCTAAAGAAATAAACGAAAAAAAGATGAGTGAATTCAAAATCATAAAAGTCATTCCGAATGGATCTTTTACTTAACAATTTGAAATTCGTCCTTAAATTTAGCCCCCAATCGAGTCCCGTTTTCATCCCATTCCTCGATTAGACCATAGGCCGCTCCTTCCTTGACTTTAGTATGCGATCGCACTTTTCCATTTTCATGATAAGAGATTGCCAGACCCGAAAACGGAACACTATCTCCGATTTTATACCAAAGTTCATCGGAACGGAACTCCAGTTCCTTATCCTGATTAGCTTCCTCAAAATCTTCGGTGCTACCTGTAGTTCTCTGTGGAAGATTCAGAGCCTCCATACTACACTGAGATGGTAACCATATAAAAGCTACAGCCAAGAGTACTACCGAACCTGCCCACCAGTAGTAGACTGAAGGAATGCGACGCCACCAAGGTAAGTCTTTAGGATCAGGGGGATCGGGAAAGGAGAACTCTTCCATCTATCCGAATTTAAGGAATGGTATCAGTTGAGCAAGGCATAAAGGAATACATTCATACCCAAGCGAGCATAAAATGAATGAGCATAGTGACTGATTTCCTCCCCCGAATAATATTTGAATATTCGCCATCGACCAGTTGGCTCCTGTACCCAAGCAGGACGCTGTCCAGGTTCCGAGTAGATTATATCCTTAAGGCCATCTTCCCGAGTGACTTCAAAAGTCCCACCCGTGAAGGAGGCAAGCTTTAGGTTTTCATCAAAATTTTCAGCGGATTCACGAATTCTAAATGAGATAGGAGGAATCCAATGCCCAAACTCGTCTTGGCCCCAGCCCATAGCACAAATCGGCGATGCAACGCAGGCAAGTCTACCCTTAACTTTTATGCCAACGAATGAGTAAGTTCCCTGTGGCCATTTTTCCTGTTCCACAAAAGTCAGAACTGTTTCCGGTAATCTCTTTTGAGAAGCCTCTATTTTCAAATCTGAATTTTTTGGAAGACCCTTGAAAAAGACCCTGAATAGATCGTGACTACGATCGAGAGGAACAAAAGCCTTTTCCGGAAATACCTGACCCAACCAATCTCTAACTTCAGGCCGTTCTTCCCAGGCTGCATAACTGTGCCCCAAATCAGCTCCTAAAAAAGAAGCCTTAATGCCAGCATCCAAGTAGACAAATCCTCCCAGTTCCATGTACCGCCTCAATGCTTGATTTTCTTCAGTTGAAAATTCTAAATTGGATTGATCATCGCAATTGACATAAAGAATAGGATTTTCATGTAAACGATCATCGGTTAACTCTGAGATAAAAAGAGGATCCGTGTCAAACTGAGCCCAGGTCTGTTCATTCATCATCTTCAAGAGACTTGGCAAAGCGTCAGGATAACGCCGAACTCCGTTGGGGTTTTTCATAAGTTGCATAATCCTCAACCCGTCTTCCGGAGCTTTGGGTATGTCTTCTCCGAAAGCCAAAAGAAATGGACAAATTAAAAGTAAAACTGTCCGAAATGCATTTGTAAAATTGATCATGGCTGAACTCCTTTTCTTTCCAGTTCAAGTCGTATAATTGAACTAATTCGAGCAAGTGGATTTTTAGCAACATACTTCTTAAGAATCGAATATCCAAACAAAGAATCATTGAGCAGACAGTCCATAGCTGCCCGTTGGATTACATACTCATCATCCAAAAGAGATCTCTCCATGATTTTCAACCATCCTGATTGCCTGCGATTCCCCAACGAGCGTATGGTTGAGGCTCTGACTGACAAATTCTCATCAATCAAAAGGTCGAACCCGAACTCATCAACTGCATCCTGTTCAGCCTCAGTCAAAGACTCGGCACAAAATACCCGTACATCAGTGTAGGAACTGCCCACCATTGACTTCATAGAACTCTGCGAAATTTGACCAGTCCTACCACGCAACGAATTAATAACAGCTTTTCTGACGCCCTGATCTCGGTCCTTTAGAGCTGGCAGCCACTCGAGAGGATTTCTCCAACTATCTGATAAACTTAAAAACCTCTGCCACGCTACAGTCCGCATTCGTGAACTCCCATGCTCAGTTAAAGCCCTGTAAACTTCAATACCGTCCTCTCCCATTGCAGAAACTGCGTAAAGAATAGTTGTGACCTGAGAACTCATTCCTTTGGCCGAAAGTAAATATTGCTTAATTCGAGCAATCACAGAGGGTGGAATCTTTTCGCCAAATCGGGCTAATTCTACTGCTGCCATTGAAGTCACTTCAGGATCAACATCTTTTGTCATAGATCGAAGAATCGAACGATATTTTGAATGATATCGGTTGGAGTCTCTTACAACATCAACAACTTTCAATCGAATTCCGCGATCTTCATGAGTTGAAAGTTTTTCGATCTCTGAAACAATTCTTGGCTGTCCAGCGTTGTAGGAAACGCGGTCAAGGGCAGTTAAAAGGACGCCACGATCTTTATCTTTCAGAAGTTTCTCCAAGGTCGTTGGCGGAAGCGACACCCGAAGATAACTATGATATTTCAAAATGTTTTGTCGAACAATTGCGTCCTTGTCCAAAAAGGCACGCTGGGTCAATGCAAGCAAGTCAGGACGTAATGTTGCAGGAACTGAACGATATACTGGACGGCCATTTATAATCACACGCTCAACTCCCCCCTTCAGTATTGGAGAAACCAATCTTGGAATTAATGTAGATACCTCTCTTCTCACTTCGACATCAGGATCTCCAAGCTTTGAGAAGATTTTTTCAACCAATGTTTTATCATATAGCGGATAGCCGTTCATAAAATGCTCAGATAGGGAAACCATTGCTGCCCTACGTACAAGAGAACTCTGATCATCAAGTGCACCGACTAAAATACTGGAAGTTAGAGAACTTGGATATTTCCCTAATAATTTAGAGGCACCCACACGCTCGCCCTCCTTCCCGTGCCTAATGTCGACTTCTGCCTTTCTAATAGTTTCAGATTGGGAAGAGCGCTTTGGAGGAATTGTTTCTGAGGTATTGGACTCCAATGACTCCCCAACATTCAGATTCAGAGTACTTTGAACATCAGGAGACTGTCCAGGACATAGACAATAAAGGGAAATTAAAAAGACTGAGTTAATAATAAGCTTCATCTCAACCCCACTTGCCTTCGAAAAATCCATTCAATCCCCGAAGCTAAAAAAAGTAGAATAAATACAGGCCAGACATCCGCCAAGCTCTTGCGCTTCATTAAGGTGGGAAGATTTTGAGCAAAAGCCGGTTCCCAATCAGAAGTTAATTCTGAAATATGGAGATATTCTCCCCCCGTTAATTTGGTCAACATTTTCAAATCTCGTTCTGCAAAGGTTGTGTCTTGAGCTTCAGTACTTGATTCCGAGACCCTGACTACTGATTTTTTCTGAAGTTTTTCGCCGTCTGGTAACTGTAACAAGTAAGAAACCTCATAGGCTCCAGCTTCACCAGGTCGAAAATTTCCCTCATATTGTCCAGCCACTGATCCCTTCGGATAAAGTTGCACTTTTTGAGAAAAATCTCCCGGACCTGAAACTACGGCCTCTATAAGCGCATCCATTGCAGGCTCGAAATCAGAACCCAAAGCTTCTACTCTGAGTAAGGCTTCCGTACCTCTTGCCACCTCGTTCCCAGTCTCCGTTATTTTCATTCGGTCCTCTCCACCCGAGCCCAACCACTGTACTAAAGCATGCCAGAAACGATCAAACTCCCGGCTACCATCCTCATCACGCAAAGATCTTCTCCAATCATTCGGAGAACCCCAATAAGCTACTTTTCCTGCTCCGTAGGCTTGGATTGCTAAAACTGCTTCTCCACTGGCTCTGACAACAACCACTCCTCTGGATGCAGGATTTCTTTCCGTGACCAAATAGCCCGGCAAACGACCCGGTAAAAAAGGCTTCATTTTTTCAACATCATCTTCGGGTCCAAACAATGGCTCTTCTTTTGCTGCTAGGGACATATCCTGCTTGAATACGATGCGTTCTGCAGTCTTAGCAGGAACGGCTCCCCCAAGAAGGTCTCTCGCTTCCTGCAACGATCCAAAAATAGCCAAACCGCCACCCCTCTTTTGAACAAAACCTTTAAGTGATTCAATCACCGAAGAATTTAATTCCGAAAGAGCATCTGCATCCGCAATAATAGCATCATAGGTCATCCAAAATTCTGGGTCCTGAGGGTAGGCAGGATCAAGGTCCTCTCCTAGAGCATGAAAAACCTCGTCTCCCAATCGAATAAGTGAATTAAATTCAAACCTCTCCTCTTTCGACAAGGTACGTTTTAAGAAAGGATATAGGGGTCTGGGCTTGTTTGAGAGATATAGGATAGAGAATGTTACTGGAGGCTTCACTTCAACTAAAAGCGTATCCAAATCATTGGCTGGATCAATGTCTCCCTCTGGAGCAATGGCTTCAACCCTGTACCTAACTGATCCTGCTTTAGGTACAACCAGGGGACTAAAGTTTATGGTCCTTGTCTCCCCAGACTTTAAATTGACTGGTATTTTTTCAATTAGGTCTTTACCACGCATGAGTTGAACCTGTGTGGAAATAACTTGATCGAATTGATTTCTAACTCCCGCGACAAGTAGTATCTCTTCCTTGGCAACAGCAAGCGGTTTCCGGTCAATAAATTTCACTTCCAAATCACCCTTAGGGCGAATCTTACCCACTCCAATCACATTGACCGGTATACCTCTTGCCCGATACTCTTTACCCAACTCAAGCACGGAACGGCCAAAATTATTTTTCCCGTCAGAAAAAAGAACTACTGAACCAACGGGTGATTCTGGGGTTTCATCGGATTTAAGTAATGAGTTTGATAAGGCTTCTCCAAGTGCTGTCTTTTTTCCGGCAGCAGGCCATTCCCAACTGTTCAAGAGTAACCGTCGGCTATCTTCTGCAAAACCAAATAGCTCAACTTGACCATATTTAAGTTTTTGTTGATCAATCCAGTTCCCATCCGCATTAACTTCTAAGTGAGGACGAACTTGTTCAATGCGTTTCAAGCCAAGACGATCATCTCGAACATCCATACTTCCGGACAAATCGGCCATTGCTAGCAAACGAAATTTGCTTTCATCCAATTCATCTTTTTCAACAAAAGGTCTCGCAACCAGCAAAAGCAAAAGAATGGTAGAGAAAACTCTTAAAACAATTAGTTTCCAGGCAATTTCAGGTAGCGTGCTCTTCAAAAGATTGCGGCAATGGAAAACAAGCACTAGCAAAACAGCCAAGGTGCCAAAAATCAAATAGTAGATAGAAAAAGGCCAGTCAAAACCCATACTTACTCGCCCTCCGCAATCCTGCGAAAATACTCTTCCACTTGCCTTTTATATCGGCCGGGCGCAGAGGAAGTTTCAAGATTTCTCTTCAACAAATCCTGCTTTGCTTCCTGCCAGAAAAATTGTTCAACTAATTCTAATGCTTCTGACATGGCGGCGGCAGCCATTGACTTGGATTTTGAGGGTTCTTCATTGATTCCCATTTGCTCAAAAAATTGGGTAATATTTTGAAGCCTTTCGCTATCGGAGGCATTTGGAAGAGATCCGAGGGCTTTTGCCAGTTCTTCTGATTCTTCCTGAATCTGCTGGTCACTCATCCCAGGTAGTTCCCGAAGGTTTTCCTGCAATCGTTCAGCTAATTCCTGCAAAGCTCCATTACCAAGATTCCGCAACTTATTTTCAATGCTTTCAAGCCCCTCCTGTAATTGCTCGAGGTTTTCCGCAACTTTATCTTCTTCTTTCTTAGCTTGTGGAAATACTTCATACAGTAAGGAATTCGAGGCTCTTTTCCCTGAACTTTCAACTCCCCCTTCCCTGGACTCCCTACCTTCCCGCAAGAGATCTTCAGTAGCATTTTCGCTAAACCCACCCATCGCACGGGCAGTCTTATCGATACCTTCCAATAGATCTTGGATGTTTTCATTAAGTTCATCTTGAGAATCTTTTAATGATTCGCCCTCACCCGGTTGGGCTGCTTCTGTAGAATCGGCTAATTGTCTTTGGCTTTGGCTCAATCCACCTGCCTGTTCAGCAAGTTGCTCGACCATTCTGGATGCTATTCCCGCCATTTTACCTTCAACCTCAGAAATTGCATCTCCCAATGCATCACTCGCCAATTCTCCCTGTGGTTGTGCTTCGCGGGGTTGATCCCGTCGCAAATCCCCCGCCGCACCTTTCATTTCCTCGGCGGCGCTGTCCAAGCTTTCTACATCTCCCAACTTCCCAGATCTCTTGTACCAATCGTCACGCAACTCTTCCAAATCTCTGCGGAGATTTTCCTGTTCTTCTGATGCGTTCTTGTTTTTTTCGCCCTCTATCCCAGCTTCTGCTAGGCGTCCCATCTCCCTATTAAGTCCTTTTTGACGACTTCTCATATTTTTTAGCGACTCCAAATCTTCAGCCAACTTCCTTAATTCGTCCGCGGGATCGACTTCAGAATCTTTGCCCTCAGGATCATTCTCGTCGCTTGCAGTTTCCTCACTTTCACTTGGTTTTCCTTTTCCTTTAGATTTTTGTTTCTGCATTTTTTGCATTAAGGCATAAAGTTGAACTAATTTTCTCAGCGTCTTACCGGAAGGTTCAAGCGAATCTTTCAACATCTGATCTCCTGCATATATTTCAGTTTGCTCAATATGATAAGTTGCCTCATTTAAAAGTTCTCCAAGATCGATGCCATCGACACTCGGGAATGCTCCCTCGTTTTCGTCATATACTTTTGTCATCTCATGCTTCAATCCGAGGGCATCGGATGACAATGATAAGGAAAACTTCTCGATTTTCGAATCCTCAGTCTCAAGTAAAGCGTCATAGGTGGAACGAATTATTTTTTTGGTCTTATTGATAAAATCCCGTACGGGGATTTCTTTAGTATCGCCTTCCATTTCACCTTCGCCTCCTTCAGTCGAATTCCCCTCTGGTGGCAAGACCTCGATAAAATAAATTTCGGAACGTGCAACCTGATTCTCAGGTTCCTTGTTATCCGAAACCAAAGCCATGTAAGTAAGAACATCGCCCACTGCTAAAGCATGATCATTGAGATCAAAGATGTAGCTTAATCTTTTTTCCTTCTCAACCGGGTCTACAAAAATAGTTTCTTCATCCTCATCTCCAGCATGCTCGATACGCATCCTAACATCCGTGACCCCGTGATCGTCGGATGCGAAGACTTCAACAAGCAAAGAAGCATCTGCTGGCAATTGCAGATCTTTGGCAGGTTCTACAATTTCAACCAACGGTACTTCATCTGGAATCGGAGCAATCAATATACTGTCGTATTCAACAGGCGGGCGTTTAGGCTTATCCATGTCACGTAGAACAAGATGACCTTTACATTCATCGATCAACTGAAATGAATGCCAAAATAAAGTACCGTTTTGTTCTAGAGTAAAATTACCGTCGGGAGATCTAAATTCTGCTCTGATATTCATTGGCAGAGGTTCAACTTCAACTTTCAATCTGACATAACTACCCTCAGGTGCTCTAACATAACCGAATCCCTCGTGTTCGAAATCTGGGAGATTTGTGTATGCTGGAGGTGAAAGGCTCCAAATGGCACTCTTCAAAGATGGAGGGTCATACGGAGAAATACTATGCCACTCGCTCATCAGGGACGGAGTAACTACCCGGTAATGGAATTTCTCACGCAAAGATGGAACCACGAATTCAAATCTGCCGATTACGGGAGTGTCGAGCATTTCGACTGATTCAATACCATCAACATCTTCAAATTCAATCGTCGCAGATTTCTCTCCACGATGACCTCGAAGAACATCAGCGAATATTGAAACATCTGATCCACGGGTAAACTCATCGGTTGCGGGGAAAGAAAGTTCATCAACTGATCCAGTGAGCCTAGAGAATACGCTAAGCCCGGGTTCCAAAGATAAGGAATCAAAGGCCTTCTCAACCGGACTTGTTCCAGAACCCCAAACTGCAAATCCAGTTCCAATTCCCAATCCAAGTAATATGGAAATCCAGTAGGAAGCAGTGGGCCTTGTTCCTTTTCCCCAGGCAATTGCCTGAACTTCAGACTCTGTGGTGTCTAAAACTCTTCTTTCCATAAAGGAAAGTTCCCGCTGTTTTGAACAAACATTTAACTCCACCGCACAATTTAAAAGATCGTTCAATTTGGGATTCGCCTTTTCAACCTCCTCTGCCATTTCAATAGCATTTGGTCTTTTCATCCATGCCCGAATGGCTAACCAAATAAATATAAACAAAGATAAACAAGTACTTACGATCAGGAAGCCTAATGCATCCTTTTCTAAAATTGGGGAATAGGCATCATAAAAATCGACTAGGCAAACCGTTAGCGGCCAACTCAATAATCCAACAGCAATAGCAATAACACATCTGGAAAAGACAAATACTAGTGACTCTCGTCTGAGGATTCGTAAAAATTCAGGCATTGGAAATTCCTTTCTCCTGATTGGAACTATAGGGTGGTCTCGACCATATCATTTCAATAGTCAAAAAGGTAGCGGCGAGGATTGCAAACCACAACCAAAGAGAATTGTGTTCCTTTTTTCCCACTTCAGACCTAGAAAACCTCAAAGAATCTGAAACGAGTCCACCCTTAAGCATGTCCTTAAGCTCATTTTCTGAAATCGTATCTACACTTGACTCAGCAGGAGGGAAAACGACCTCCAACCATCTCTCTCCGAATCTGTGGATGCCTGGTTGAGTGGCAGTAAACTGTTGATCAGATTCTCCATAGCGCTCCCCTGGTTCCAGTATTGGCAGGGTTTGTTCAGTGTCTTCATTACCATGTGAAATTTCCATCAAAACAGGAAGAAAAGAAGTTCTCAAAGGAAGGTCTGACCATTCTGTGTTCATCCTAAATGGCATAAATATTAGCCGTCCACCCGAATCAAAATTCCTGAGCAACGCAAGTGGCCTACCCTCACGATCCCGAAGAGGGACATCAACTTCATCTCCCAGATTCTTAAGAATGCCAAATTTTCTAATTGCAGTTAGATATAAATCGCGGCCTCCCTTTCCAGAAAAAACTTGAGAAAGGACTGATTCTTCACTCAACGCCCCGATACGGAAAGGATTGCGAAAGGAATTTGCCCCGCCCGCAACCCTGACAAACGAGAAGTTAAACCAACCTGCTTTTCGAATGACAGATGCAGTTTCACCAAAAATATTATTGGGTGTAATCATGACTACGCCACCATTTCTAAGGTAGGAATCCAAGGGATCTGACAACTGCTCTGCTTCAAACCATTTACCCATCCCCAATATCATTAAAAATTCAAGATTTGAGTTTTCCTCTCCCATTCTTAATTCATCAGCATTTCCAGAATTTTCAGCCCATCGATTCCAACCATTGTCCCCTGCACTCTCAACTGCGGTTCTTAAAAAGTTTTTTTCCATTTGCGTTTCTTCGTCTTCGTCTCCGCTATTCCAAAAGCCAAACCTTTTCGCAGGAGGTGCTTTTAACCATACCTGTCGTTGATTATCCAAATTTAAGCTATCAGATTTTGACAAGCGAACAGTTGCTTGTGAAATCTCAGAAGAGGGTAAAATAAATTGAGCCTGTGCCGAGCCACTTGCTGGAACTAAAAACGAAGCATTATCTTCAATCTTGCCACCTACAATCAGCTCCAGTACTACATCACGATTAACTTTGGACCAATTACGCACGACACTCCAAATGCGAACTCTATCAGGACCCGCAGGAACCACTCTTGCATCCGCAATACTCAAGTTTTCGGTGCGATCCGTCATCTCATCGCCTTGCCCGACTTTAATAATTTCCACTTCAATTCCTTCCCTAGGAAGATTAATATCAGCACCTTGCCAGTCACTTTTTTGAAAATCACTGGCGATCACCAGAATTTTTTTAGTAGCCTCATTGCTGAAAAAGGTTGGTATTCTTTGTATAGCACTTTGCGCATCTCCTTTCATCCAACCATGCTCTAACTGCTCTAGGGATTTGAGTAATTCTTCGACGCTGGTTCCGATCGGCCATTCCTTTAGTCCATTCTGTCCAAAGGAAATCATGCCGAATTTGCCCTCTGCATCCTGCAATTTAATTTTTAGTCTTTTCTTTGCGTCTCTTAGCCCATTCCAGCCAGCCATACTAGGACTCAAATCAACCGCAAGCAATGTTTCCTGAGCGTTAGTGGTAACTTTTGGATCTTCTGGGCTAGACAAAAAAGGGTCAGCCAAAAGCATTGTCACTGCTACAAAAAGAAGAATCCTTAACAATAATAATAATAAGTCTGTGGGTGTCCTTCGTCCAGTTCTGGGAATTTGTGACGGGGTGATAAAGCGAATGGAGGAAAAAGCGTGCTTTTCGGTTATCCTCCTGTACGCCATGTGGGCCAAGATGGGCAACCCAATCGCCAGTCCAGTCCATAATGCTGCAGGTTGTCCGAATTCAAGCATTATTTCTGTGGGTTCATTAAATTTTACGATTACGCATACCTAGAAAACGGCGAAGAGCGTGCCCCAAATTTTGATCTGTTCGAACACTTTCAAATTCGGCTGATACTTCTGCCATTTTTTGTGCTAAGCGACCTTTAAATTGATTCATCTTAGCTTGATAATCTGAAAGTATAACCTGTGGAGAAGTAGACACTTCACGGTCACCTTCCATTTCAACAAAACGTAGAGCATCTCCGTCAGGGAGTTCCTCCTCTTCTTTATCCAAGACTTGAAGGCAAAGAGCTTCGTATCGAGAGGACATCGCAAACCTCAATCTGTTCGGCAAGACTTCTTCTGCCTCCAGAAAGTCAGAAAGAAAAACCACCATGGATTTACCGGGCATTTTAGTGATCAACTGATCCCATGCAGATTCATGTCGATTCACTCCTTCTGCCTCCAAGCTAGAGATGCCCGCAACAATTCTACCAAAATGAGCGCTTCCACTTCCAGGACGAATCCATTGCCGAATTGAATCAGAGTAAGCAAAAAGTCCAACTCGGTCACCTTGCCGGTAAGCTAAATAAGCAAAACACGCGGCTAACATCGAAGCGTATCTCAATTTACTGCAAGAGGATTCTGATCCAGTATATCCCATTGAGGCGCTAGAATCTAGAACTAAGAAAAGGTTAAAATTGGTATCTTCCTGAAAGGTTTTGGCAACAAGTTCTTCCCTTTTAGCGAAAACCTTCCAATCGACTACTTTTAAATCCTCACCAGGATCGTAAGGACGGTACTGGAAAAATTCCGACCCTCTTCCTTGTCGAAGACTTCTGTGTATTCCAGGCATTGCCCCGTCCACCACCACTCTTGCTAGCAAGCCAAAGTCTTCGATCCGGCGAAGATGTGCCGGATCCAATAAATCCGTTTCTGCAGTTCGAGCCACCCGAACAAATTTAGGAGGAGACAGTCTCCAATAAATGATCGACTATTTCATCTGATCCCAAGCCTTCTGACTCAGCATAGAAACTTGGTAGAATTCGATGTCTCAAAGCACTTTTTGCCATCGTTTTGACATCCTCTTTCGAGGCATTCGGCCTTCCATCCAACAGGGCTTTGGCTTTGGAGGCCAGAATCAAAGCCTGCGAAGCTCTTGAACCAGCACCCCATTTGACCCGTTTCTGCGTCCATTCGTCACAAGAAGGGGATTTGGGTCTGGAAGCAGATGATAATTCAACCGCATATGAAACAACTGATTCAGAAGCAGGAATCTCCCTGGTTAAGTTCTGCAATTGCATAATATTTTCTCCGGAAAGAACCGGTTCGGCATCCTCTCTGGTCACACCAGTTGTTTCTCCGACCATTTTAATTTCATCTTCCATCGACAGATAATCAATCACTGGGTTAAGTAAAAACCTGTCTAGCTGTGCTTCGGGTAATGGGTAAGTCCCTTCTAATTCAATAGGATTTTGTGTGGCTAATACAAAGAAGGGAGATTCCAAAGGCCTGGTTTCACCCGAGACAGTGACTTGCCTCTCTTCCATAGCTTCCAACAGCGAAGCCTGTGTTTTAGGTGGCGTGCGATTTATCTCATCGGCCAAGACAACATTTGAAAATATTGGACCCGGGGAAAACCTAAATGACTTTTTGCCAGTTGCAGGGTCTTCGTCAACAACCTCAGACCCAACAACATCCGCAGGCATAAGATCAGGGGTGAATTGAATTCTTTTAAATCCCAAGCTCAGACA
>MDTB01223165.1_pt1 | contig 17821 bp, 18 predicted proteins | sample 811161 | NCBI WGS metagenome assembly MDTB01 (sample SAMN05326650, study PRJNA326480) | marine metagenome | isolation source: seawater | place: Mediterranean Sea | collected 2009
AATCGCACAATATTATTTTGATCATTTATGCAGTGTATGGGGTAAGCCATCTGATAAAGTGATTGAACCAAAAAGTATACCAGTGAATCATTCTGAAGCTGTTTCAAAAATTTTAAAGCATTTGACGGGCAATTTTATTATGCTAAATATTTCTGGTTCAGATAAATTTAGAGCATTCCAAGAAGTGCAACTACTGGAGCTTATTTCCAAAATAAATAATATGACTCAATTGGTTATTTTTGATGATCATAATCAGGCAATGATGCCAAAGTTAGCAGGGAGAATTCCTGATAATGTAGTGAAATTGCCAAAGTTAACATTACCCGAGTTAGCTGCAATTGCTAAAAACGCTAAAATTTTTATTGGGAATGAGGGTGGTGCTACACATTATTGTTCGTCTCAGTGCAATTCAATTAAGCTATTCATATCTAAATCATACGATTATCATTTTTTTGGGTTTACGAGTAACACTGGAACATTTAGTAAAACAGAGGATAATAATTCTGCCTTGTGGGAAAATAAACAGGGTGATTATATTTTAATTCCTAAACCAAGGCGTAGGTATCCATTTCGTCCATATATTATCAATGTAGAGCAACAAAATCTTAAAGTTGATAGAATTCTTGAAATAATAAATAAATCAATATTGAATTAAGCTCAATATTGGATTAAATATTGATATGATGTAAAATGACTTTAAGGAGTAGATTATGACAACTCAAACTATAAATAAAGTTCCATTACTCGACTTGCAAGCGCAATATGAGCCAATTAAACATGATGTAATAAAAGCTATTACAGATGTCTTTGATTCAAAACAGTTTATCCAAGGTCCGAAGGTAATTGAACTAGAAAAAATGATCAATGAATATTGCGGAACTAAACATGCTATTGGCGTATCATCAGGTACAGATGCATTAATTGTATCTTTAATGGCGATGGGAATTGGACATGGTGATGAAGTAATAACATCTCCTTTTACATTTTTCGCCACTGGCGGATCAATTCATAGAGTTGGTGCTACACCAGTATTTGTAGATATAGATCCATTAACATACAATATGGATGTCTCCCAAATAGAGAAAAAAATCACCTCAAAAACTAAAGCAATTATGCCAGTTCATTTATTTGGACAGCTTGCTGATATGAAACAGATTATGGAAATTGCAAAGGCTCATGACCTTTATGTAATTGAAGACGCTGCACAAGCAATTGGTGCTAAGCAAACCATTGATGGCATTGAAAAGTCTGCTGGATCTATTGGTTCAGTAGGATGCTTTTCATTTTTCCCTAGTAAAAATTTAGGTTGTTGTGGTGATGGTGGGGTTGTAACAACAAATGATGATGAACTTGGCGAGAAAATAAGATTATTCAGAATGCATGGTGCAAAAGAAAAGTATTTTCATGACTATGTTGGTGGAAACTTTCGACTAGACCCTTTACAAGCAGCCGTTCTTTGTGTGAAACTTCCTCATTTAAATAGTCAACACGAAGGTCGTCGGAAAAATGCTGCATTCTACAACAAACATATTAAATCAGTGCAAACTCCCACAGAAAAAGATGGGAATTATATGATTTATAATCAATATACTGTGAGAACATCTAAAAGAGAGCAGTTGATAGAAATTTTGAAACAAAATAATATTGGGAATGCTATTTATTACCCATTACCGCTTCATATTCAAAAATGTTTTGATCATTTAGGTTATAGTACCGGTGATTTGCCTGAATCTGAAACAGCTGGTAATGAAGTCGTATCAATTCCAATTTATTCTGAATTAACTGATGCTCATTTAGAGTATGTTGTAGAAAAAGTTAATTCTTTAAATGGCTAAAAAAGTAATGATTACAGGTGGGGCTGGCTTTATTGGGTCATGCCTTGCAGAATCTCTTTTAAAAAAAAACTTTCAAGTAATATCATTCGATAATTTTAATGACTTTTATGATCCGAATATTAAACGAGAAAATATTAAACGATTAAATAATTATGATCAATTTACATCAATTGAAGGAGATATCAGAAATATAAAGCAATTAGAAGTTGCATTGAATGATTCTGTGGATATCGTGATTCATTTAGCTGCAATGGCAGGGGTAAGACCATCAATTGATGATCCTAGGCTTTATTATGATGTTAACGTAAATGGGACTTATAATATTTTTGAAATATGTTCAAAAGTTAGGCCTGAAAAAATTATTATGGCATCGTCATCTTCTGTTTATGGTAATAATGAAAAAATTCCATTTTCCGAAACTGATAATGTAGATTATCCAATTTCTCCGTATGCCGCAACTAAAAAAATGAATGAAGTAATGGCATATAGTTTTTATAACTTATATCAAATCCCAATATGTTGTTGCCGTTTTTTTACTGTTTATGGGCCATATCAGCGTCCTGAAATGGCAATTAATAAGTTTACTGAAATGATTGATAGAGAAGAGCCAATTCCTGTATTCAATTTTGGTGAATGTGAAAGAGACTACACGTTCATTGATGATATTGTCCATGGCCTTGAACAGATAATAAATACTGAGTATACCTATGATATTGTTAATCTTGGCGAATCTGATACGATATCAACGAATCATTTAGTGGAATTAATTGAAAAAGAGTTAGGGAAAAATGCTATTAAAAAAATGATGCCAGCTCAGGTAGGGGACGTTGATATAACCTATGCAGATATTAGATATGCAAAAACAAATTATAATTATTCTCCCAAAACAAAAATCAAAGATGGGATTAAAAAATTTGTTGAATGGTACAAAACAAACGAAACGATATCAATTTAATTAAATTTTAAATATCTTTGAGCTAGATATTGTTTTGGTAGCATTACGGGTATCAACAACAAGCGGTGATTCATCAACAATTTGATCAATTTTAAAATAAGAGTGATCCGTTAATATAGCAATACAGTCATAGTCAGAGTAATTGATATCACTTATTGATTTAGATGAAAGAGATAAATCAGATGTAATAGCTATTTTAGGTATGAAATTATCGTTATAAGTAATATTCGCTCCAAAACGAGTTAAGTTTTTAATTACATCAAGTGCAGGAGATTCACGAACATCATTTATATTAGGTTTGTAAGCAACACCAAGGATTAAAACATTTGAACCATTAATGGCCTTTTTTTGAGAGTTTAATGCAAGCCCTACTTTTTTGACTACATAGTTTGGCATACTAGTATTAATTTGCTCAGCTAATGCTACAAATCGAGCATCATAATTAAGAGATTTCATTTTCCAGGAAAGATAACTTGGATCAATTGGGATACAGTGTCCACCAAGACCAGGGCCTGGGTAAAATGGCATAAATCCAAATGGCTTTGTTGCCGCAGCCTCTATAACTTCCCAAACATCAATATCTAATTTATTTGCGATTAGCGCCATTTCATTTGCCATGGCTATATTAACTGATCGAAATGTATTTTCATAAAGCTTTACAAGTTCAGCTGCTCTTGGAGACGATACAGGGACTGTAGAATCAATAGAATGATTATAGACACTACAGGCTAATTTAGTACATTCTTTAGTTACACCACCAACAACTTTTGGTGTATTTTTTGTATTGTAAAGCTTATTCCCAGGATCAACTCGTTCTGGAGAAAATGCAAGAAATATATCTTCACCTACTTTAAATCCAAGTGATTCAAGCTTTGGTTGTAAGATTTCTTCAGTTGTTCCAGGGTAAGTCGTGCTCTCTAAAATTATAAGTTGGCCTTTTTTTGCAAATTCAGAAATAGACTGAATAGCGGAAATGATATAACTCATATCAGGGTCTTTAGTTTTCCTTAGTGGAGTTGGTACACAAATACTGAGTACATCAACATTACTTAGTTTTGAAAAGTCTGTAGATGGCTCAAATAATTTACTATCGATACAGTTCTCTAATTCATTATCTGAAATATCTTGTATATACGATTTTTTATTTTTTAAATCGTCTATTTTCTTTTCAGATACATCAATTCCCAAAACAGAAATACCATTGTGAATAAATTCACAAGCTAATGGAAGTCCAACATATCCAAGACCAATAACAGCAATTGAAAACTGCTTTGTGTTAATTTTTTTATATAATGTTTCAAAGTGTGTTGTTGTAATCATAATTTGTTACCAATTGTAGTATAGATATTAGTAGGATCATACTTTCCTAAAACATAGCATTTAAATCCAGCGGACGAAAGTTCTTTTTCTGAATAAAGTAACCTGTAGTCTAAAAATATCTTTTGTTTCATTCCTGAGGCAAGCCTAGTGAGATCTAAATGTCTATAATCATGCCATTCTGTCATTAATAATACAGCATCTGCTGACTCTGCAGCTTCATAGGATGTATCAAAATAGTTTATTTTATCACCAAATTCATGCTTAACATTATTAAGAGCTTCGGGATCTGTTACTCGTATTTTACAGCCAGTTTCAAGTAGTTTATGAATAATCTTTATCGATGAAGAGTCTCTAATATCATCAGTATTTGGTTTAAATGAACATCCCAAAATTGCAACAGTGATTGATTGATTTAATTCACCAATAAGTTGTTCACATTTCTGAAAACAATAATCAACTTGTGAAGTGTTAGCATCAATACCAGCTTTAACTACATTTACTGTTAAACCATTTGATTTCGCAAAATGGTAAAGAGCATGCGTATCTTTTGGAAAGCAAGAGCCACCATATCCAGGGCTTGGATTTAGAAAGTATTTGCCAATTCTTCCATCTAGACCCATTAATTTTGCAACATCAGAAATATCAGCACCAACATGATCACAAATCCTTGCCATTTCATTTATAAATGAAATTTTTGTAGCTAGAAATGTATTTGCTGCATATTTAGTGAGCTCAGCAGTCTCAACACTAACTTGAACTAATGGTCGTGAATTACGACAAATTGGGCTATATAGTCGTTCAAATTGCTCAAAAGTATCTTTGTCTGAACACCCAATGACAACACGATCGGGATGAAAGAAATCATGTACTGCGGAACCTTCACGTAGGAATTCAGGATTTGAGGCTACAATAATAAAGTTTGCTAAACCATTTGCTTCGATAATATCCATCAGTTTTTGACCAGTACCAACAGGTACAGTACTTTTAGTGGTCAATATTATTTTGGTAGAAAATGCATGATTTTTTGCAAGTGCACAAATTGACTCTAAAGCTTGAAATAAATAATCTAAATTTGCTTCACCACTTTCAGACATTGGAGTGCCAACAGCTAGAAAAATAAAATCTGAATTAAATATTTCAAGATCAATTTCTGACTTTATTAATAGTCGCTTCTTTTCAATATTTTTACGGAACTTTTCAAGAAGTTCAGGTTCATAAAAAGGAATATTACCATTATTTAATGATTGGTATTTTTCTAGGTTATTTTCAATACAGGTTACATCATTACCAAGGTCAGCAAAGCATACGCTTGAGACAAGCCCAACATAGCCGCCTCCAACAATACTAATCTTCATTAACTTACTCCTTGAATGTTTTTAATTGTATCAACATTTGAGTAAATAGAATTACGGTAATTTTGTAGATCATCAGAAGACTTAATTTTTTGGATCATTTCTTGAATACCACTTTCAAGATCATATTCTGGATTAAATCCAAGTTGATGTTTAATTTTATCAAAACTAACTTTATAATTTCTTTCATCTACATTCCCTTTTAAAATATCATAAGTGGTATCAGGGACATGTTTCTTAATAAACTCGCCAATATCTTTAAGTTGATAATTTAAATCACTAGATCCAATATTAAATATTTGTCGATCTGTAATTGACTGATCTGCTGTAGCCGCAAGGTAAAAGGCTTGAGCAACGTCCTTACAATGAATAAATGGTCGCCACTGGTTACCACCAAATATTTCAAATTTCTTTTCAACAATTGCTTTTACCGTTAATAAATTTACAACTAAATCAAAACGCATTCTTGGTGAATAACCAAAAACTGTAGATAGCCTGAGAATGACAGGGCTTACACTTTCACAACGTTCAAAAATGATATTTTCCGACATAATACGAGTTTTTGCATATAAGGAGACAGGGTTAAGTGGAGATTCTTCTGTGAGTAATTCATTTCCTCCAACTCCATAAACGCTACAGCTTGAAGCAAATACAAGTTTCTTAATCCCATAGAAATTAGCTGTTTCAACTAAAATCTTTGAGGATTCATAATTTAAATTTAGTGTTTCTTGAGGGTTTACACTACAAGCTGGATCCCCAACAATTGCCGCAAGAGCAATAATAATATCAACACCTTGAAGAGATTTAACAACATCTTTAATATTAGCAATATCACCTTCAATAATAGTTAAATTTTCATTATCTTTAAGATGTGAAATACCATGATTTCCATAAATATGATTATCAAGTAAAATAACTTCGTACCCTGTATTTAAAAACATTTGAGTAAGATGAGTTCCAATATATCCAGAACCACCTGTAATTAAAACTTTTTTATTTGTAACTTCAATATCTGTTTTTTCAAAATTTTGAAATTCCTTATCTTCAATTAAATGTTCAAGCTTCACTGCATTTAAAGGGATTGGTCGTTGAGAATCAATCATATCTCTAATATGAGGAACAACTTTAAATGAGATATTTTTGGATATTAATTGTTGAGTAATATTTTCAATTTGGTGTTTAGGTGCAGAAGGCATGGCAATAATAACTTGCTGAACATTATGTTCTGTAATATAAAAATCAAGCTTAGTAATAGAACCGAGTACTGGTACTTGATGAATTTGGCTTCCAACTTTTTTACTATCATTATCCAAAATTCCACAAATATGAATATGTTTTTTATCAGTCTGTATATGTTTAATTAGCGTGCTTCCTGAATTTCCAGCACCAATAATGAGTACTCTGAAATTTTCATGTGAATTTTTTTGTGAGGATTGATTTTTATATGTAACATAATATCTTCTTGCCGCTCGAATCCCAAGGCTATACAAAAGGAAAAAAGAGAAAAAATTGAATAAATGAATCGTTTGAATTGCTAGCAACTGAGTCGTATTAAGAACTAATAGAGAACAGAAAGAAATAAGATATGATCCAAAAATACCTTGAACTTCTCTAAAGCTAGTAAATCGCCAAAGCTGTTTATATAATCCTGAAACATAGTTAAACGATAATATAATAAAAATAGCTAGACATAAAAATAAAGCAGAATGATTAAATTGAGCAAATTTTACGATAAACAGATATGATGAGACTACTCCAATTAAGTCAAGCGTCAATAAAGAAATTAAACGTTGCGTAAACACTTAAACATTTTAACAAACATAATCGTATAGAAAAAGAGTGGATAATAAAAATTGTTCAAATAACTAATTAAACGTAAGATAATATCGTGAAAGTAATTATTATAGGATCTGGTGTAATTGGATTAACAATTGCTTGGGAGCTAGCCAAAAATAACAATGAAATAATTATCATCGAAAAAGAAAGTAAGGCTGGGATTCATGCTTCAGGTAGAAACAGCGGCGTATTACATTCTGGTATTTATTACCCAAAAGAAACATTAAAAGCAAAGTTTTGTAGAGATGGAAAGCCCTTATTCCGTGAATTTTGTTCAAAATATGACATTCGATTGAATCAGTGTGGAAAAATCTTAGTAACCAAATCTGAGAAAGAATGTGAAACATTATCATTATTAGAAAAACGTGCGAAAGAAAATGAAATAGAAGTATCATGGCTAAATGAAGCACAATTAAGCGAAAAAGATCCAATAGCAAAGACTGTTTCTAATGCTATATGGGTGCCTGAAACTGCTGTTTTTGATCCAAAAAAGGTAGTTGCTACATTACATGATCAATTATCAGAGCGTAGTAATGTAAAGATATTATTGGGAGCTAGTTTTATAGAAAGAGTTAGCGAAAAAGTTATTAAAACATCAAAAGGTGAACTTAGTTCCGATGTGATCATAAATGCAGCTGGTGGTTACGCTGATAAAATTGCTCATCAGTTTGGTATTGGACAGAACTTACATTTAATTCCATTTAAAGGTGTATACAAAAAAGTGAATTCAGAAATAGCAAAAAAAATGAACCATCACATATATCCAGTTCCAGATTTAGAAAATCCATTTTTAGGTGTTCATTTTACAAAGAGTATTAACGGTGATGTTTATGCAGGTCCTACAGCAATCCCTGCGTTTGGTGCTGAAAATTATAAAGCATTTGAAAAGTTATCCATTGATAGCGTTCGAATTCTTGCTAAAGATGCCACGTTATTTTTACGAAATAAAAAATTTAGAAGGGTAGCATTATCAGAACCAAAACGGTATATTCATCACTACTTTTATAAAGAAGCAAAACGTTTGGTACACACATTAGAATCCAAAGATTTAATCTTTACAAATAAAATTGGGATACGGCCGCAATTAGTTAATTGGCAAACAAAAGAGTTGATGATGGACTTTAATGTTCAAGCCAAAGATAATCATATTCATATATTAAACGCAATATCACCAGCATTTACATGTTGTTTTGCGTTTGCAAAATATATATGCAAAAAATATTTAAATCAAACAAACTAAAGGCTTTTTTCAAAATCTACTGCCGATTGAATAATACCAGAAAGATCTTCATATTCCGGAGTCCATTGAAATGCCTGTTTGATTTTATCAGATGCAGCAATAAGTTGCGGGGGGTCACCAGCTCGTCGTGGCTCATCAATAACAGTAAAATCGCCATAAAGTCTTTTAGCTGTGTCAATGACTTCTTTAACTGAAAAACCATTAGAGTATCCACAATTAAAAATGTCTGACTGGCCACCATTAAATAGATAATTTAATGCTAAAATATGTGCATTGGCCAAATCACAAACATGAATATAATCTCGAATACAGGTTCCGTCTTGGGTTGGATAGTCATTACCAAAAATACTCATTTGATTACGAGTACCAGCAAGAACTTGTGCAATAATTTTAATTAAGTGGGTCGCATTTTTCATTCGCTGACCGCATTTTCCACTTGGGTGAGCGCCTGCGACATTAAAATATCGAAGTGCAACATAATTTAAGTCAGCGGCTGCGGCTGCATCTTCAAGCATCCATTCAGTCATTAATTTTGATCGTCCATATGGGTTAATAGGGCTAGTTATTGATGTTTCAGAACAAATCCCAGTTTCTGGAATGCCATAAACAGCAGCGGTTGACGAGAATAAAAAGTTAGGAACATTATGCTCAATACAAGATCGAATAAGATTTAACGAATTTGCTGTATTATTTTGGTAGTATTTTATAGGATCAGATACACTTTCAGGTACAACAATACTTCCAGCAAAATGTACAACAGCATCGGGTTTAAATGAACCAATAAATTGAGCAGTGTCTAACCAATTATTAAGATCAATTTGGTGCAATTCACCATAACAAATATTTGAATCAAAACCAGTTGATAGATTATCAATAATTGCAACATCAGCTTCTGTATCTTTTAATGCTAAGCAAACATGAGACCCAATATATCCGGCACCACCTGTTACTAAAATACGTTTTTTAGATAAATTCATAGAAATACATTAGCAAAAAAAGAGTATGACTAAAAGAATTTAAAAAAATTAGCTAGAAAAGAAACTGAAAAATTGGGTGAGATCATCAAATTGACTAAGTTTTTTTTGGGGGCAATAATCGCCAACGGGTTTAACATCTCGATAAATACCAACAGGATTATTAATTTGGATAGATGTCCAACCAAATTTATTGGGAGTAATAAAATCTTTTTTTGGATTATCCCCTATATAAAAAAAGTTATTTTCATTAGGGAACTCTTGATGAAATAGATTGAATAAAAATTCATCTGGTTTTGAGCGGTTATAATCTCCAGAGAAAATAGGGAGTTGAACATAATCCGATAAACCAAGAGCTTTAAACTTATTTTTTTGAGTGATTGGGTCTCCATCAGTTAGTAACCCGATTGGATATTGATCGGATAGTTTGGACAATGTATCCCTAACATCGTTAGATAATGTTAAGTCAGGGGTATGATATTTATATACTTCTACGCATTTTGTAACTGGGATTGACGAATGATTCGAATCCAAAAACTCATCAAAAACTTTACCGGAACCATTAGCTTTAAAAATAGATAATAATTGTTCAAATGCATCATCAATTGTATGAAATAATGATGAAACGGCATGGAATCCGCTGATCACAAAGTCAATTTCATTATAAATAGTATCATCAAGATCAAATACGATGACCACTTACAATAACCTCATGGTCATAACGTAACATGAGCATATTACTTGACCAATTTATATTAGGTGCTGAAGGTATTCCAAAAAAATGGTTGTAAATATATTCAATAAAGTTTGCTCCAGATTGGTGTGTGAGTGGGTATCCGCCACCAAACCGAGTATTAATTTCAATAAAATAAATACCTGTTTTATTTTTTATAGCTTGGATACACATTGGCCCATAGGCACCATCTAATTTTTTAATCACTTCCGTAGTTTGAGAAATTAGATCCTGGTCATTTACTGTTAGTGCTTTACTAACTTCCCCAGCTCGAACTTCTAATCGTTGTCTTGGAATAATTGCAATTAATTCTTGATTATGATCAACAAAAAAGTCAATCGTAAATTCATTACCTTCAATAAACTCTTGAAAAACATAGTTTTTATCAGAATTTAATAAAAATAATAATTGTTGCTCTGTTTCAACTTTTTGTGCACCAACTGATGAGCTAGAGTTATCAAGCTTTGCAAATAATGGTAAATCACTTTTGGTGGGTTTTTTAATTATATTAGGAGTTTTTACATTATGATCTCTAAAAAAGTTATAGGTAGATGTTTTTGTCGAAAAAGTATGAACAATATTAGGATTAGAAATTATTGGATGAAATTGATGCTCATTTTTTCCAAGACCTGCAACTTCTATCAATTCTGGATCAATTGTAGGAATAACAACATTGATTGAATGGTCATGGATAATTTGTTTTAAATTATCGATATAACCAGTTTCATTAACTTTTAATATTTTAAGCGCATTTTCACTCGACATACAAACAGAACTTAATTCAGGAGTTGCATCGGCAACAAAAATTTTGCCAACGATATTATTTGATTGATAATGATCAACAATTAAGTCATATAGTCGTTTACGTCGACCAGCTGATAAAATTAACGTGTTACAGGTTGGCATGTTATAAAACTCCCATTATTTGATAATATACATTGAAAACATTTTTTTTAGAATGATATTTTATTTGGTTATTACACCAATTAATTTTTACCATTAAACTTTGCCATCGTAACAGTACTTTCTTGATTAACTCCTTTGCGATTTAGAATAGTATAAAGGGTTAAAAAAAATATTTTAGTATCCAAGAGTAGCGATTGATGGTTTACATAATAAAGATCATAATTAAATTTCTCTTCCCAGGTTAAACTATTACGGCCTTTTACCTGTGCCCATCCAGAAATTCCAGGAGTAACATTATGTCGTTTTCGTTGAGCGTCGCTATATAACGGGCCATATTCTGTAATTAGAGGACGAGGCCCTATAAAACTCATGGTCCCGTTAATAATATTGATCAATTGTGGTAACTCATCCAAAGAAAATGATCGAATGATTGCACCTAAAAAGTGTCTTCGTTCATGGTCAGGTAGCAATTCTCCACGACTATTTCTTGTCGTTTTCATAGTACGAAATTTATATACATTAAAGAAATTATTATGAAATCCAATTCGAGCTTGTGAGAAAATTACCGGTCTGCCCATAGTAATCGCAATTATAGTACTTACAATAAGCATGATGGGTGATAACAAACAAAGAAGTAAGGTAGCAAAAAAAATGTCGATCAATCGTTTAAAGATAGGGTACATTATTTAGAAGCAAGGGATCCAACAGACTCAATTGCATGAACTGTAGCCATTATTTTTTCACGATCAATTGTTGGATCAATTAAAAACATAAGCGAACGCTTTCCCATATCTAAAGCATTAGGTAGAGCTTTTTGATAGACCAATTTAAATGGCTTAAAGCATTTTTCTTTATAGATTTCAGTACACGAGCCTGAAAAACAAGGGGTTCCTAACGAATTTATTTCTCCCATTATACGATCTCTAGACCAGCCATCTTGTAATTGGTCTTCATTAACAAATATATAACATTTGTAATAGGCACTGATACAGTTTTCTGGAATGATCGGTAACGAAAAACAAGAGAACTTTTTAGCACTAGCCCAAATTTTCTCTGCATTGAAACGGCGCGTAGTAAGCCAAGAATCTAAAAGTTTAAGTTGAACTCTACCAATTGCAGACTGCATTTCAGTCATTCTAAAATTTGTCCCAAATGACTCATGGTGCCAACGAAATCCAGGAGGATGTTCACGATTGTATACACTATCATAAGATTTTCCATGATCTTTAAATTCCCAAGCTCGCTTCCAGAGTAATTCTGAGTTCGTTGAAACCATACCACCTTCACCACCAGTTGTCATGATCTTATCCTGACAAAATGAAAAGGCTGAAATATCTCCAACTGAGCCTACTTTCTTCCCATTATATGATGCACCATGGGCTTGCGCACAATCTTCTATTAGATAGCAATTATTTTCAGATGCAATAAGTGAAAGTTCATCCAGATTACAAGGGATTCCACCTAAGTGAACACAAATAATGACTTTTGTTTTTGATGTAAGCTTTGATCGCACAGATTTTGGACAGATCGTTAGTTTATAGGGCTCAATGTCAGCGATTACTGGGGTTGCCCCTCTCATAACAACTGCACTAGCTGTTGCTATAAACGTGCACGATGGAATAATTACCTCATCACCAGGCTGTATGCCAATTGCTTCAAGAGCAAGTTCTAAAGCAACCGTTCCATTTGAAACTGCAATTGAGTGATTTGCACCAAAATAATGAGAAAATTCTTTTTCGAATTGTTTACCTTCATTCCCAGTCCAATAATTTACTTTTCCTGAAGCAAGAACTCGATGTGTTGCATTAATTTCATCTTCTGAAAATATTGGCCATTTAATTTGCTTCGTTTTAGTGCTCACCACATTATTATAGCTATTTGAGTTGAAAAGGCAAGGTTCATGATGAATTATAAGCGCCACCAGATTATTGTTTTTTTTGTTATAATATAGTTATGTCGATCATAACAATTTGTGCAAATTTAACAGAGACAAGTTCAACAAAGACAGTATCAGAACTTGTCCATCAGAAAGTCCTAAAATTAGACTCTGAGGCTTCATTTATTTCATTGCACGATTATCCAATTCCAATTTGTGATGGTCGTGAGAGTTTTTCAGATCAATTTGTCCAAGCTTTAAATGAACGATTAGCAAGTGCAACAGGTTTTGTATTAGCGACACCAGTTTATAATTATTCAATTAATTCAACACTAAAGTCACTAATTGAACATTGCGGAAGTGTTTTTAAAAATAAACCAGTCGGATTTATTTGTACTGCAGGTGGTGAAAAAAGCTATATGAGTATAATGCCTACCATCAATTCAATGATGTTAGACTTTAGATGTATTATATTGCCTAGATTTTTATATGTTACATCTGCAAATTTTAATTCTGATAAAACCATTTCAGATCCAAATATACTTAACAGAATTACCCAGTTCTCTGAAGAAATGACGCATCTAACCAAGTGTCTTGAAGCAATGCCAACTACATAAAAAATGGGCAAAGCAATTAAAGGAATAATTAAAAAATTTATTATTTTAATAGGTATATTTTTAGTTGCATTGATTATTTTTTTAGGACAAGACATTACAATAGAAAAAGGTGTTTCTAGTGTGCCTGATGCCGTTGTAGTGCTTGGCGGTGGAAATGGTACAAGGGTAAGGGGTGCTGTTTCATTAATCAATTATTTTCCAAAAAAACCTTTGGTATTTTTTACTGGTGGTGACTTAATGTTTGGAAAAAAGAATACCGATCTAATGAAAAACTATGCTCAGGATTTGAAAATTGGTGTAGATAAAATCCATACAATTGATACATCGATGTCGACATTTGATGATGCGAAACATCTTAGCCAATATCTTACCAATAATAAAATTAAAATTCAGCGATTATTAATTGTGACATCTAAGTATCATACAGGTCGTTCTTATTGGGTGTTCAAACATATATTCGGTGAGCAAAACATAGAAGTAGGTATTATTGGTACAAACGATTATATTGACCATAAACGATGGTGGTTCGATTATAATATGTCTGAGATTGTCTTATTAGAGAAGACTCGGTTTTTATTTTATCGATTGGTGGGGTTTATAAATCCCTCTATAATAAAATCATGAATGAAGAAACCATTGATTCTAAATTAATTTATGAGGGGAAAATATTAAATCTTCGGGTTGATACTGTTAAAGGGCCAAAAGGGGTTACTCAACGTGAGATCATTGATCATTCTGAAGCTGTTACAATCATTCCATTCCAAAAACCTAATCGCATATACTTAATTCACCAATTCAGAAAACCAACAGAGCAAGTATTAATTGAATTGCCAGCAGGCTGTATGGAGCCGAATGAGGATCCTATTATTGCAGCTGAAAGAGAATTAAAAGAAGAAACTGGATTTTTAGCAGACTCATTAATCAAAGTTGGTGAAATGTATATGGCACCTGGGTTTTGCAATGAATACATGCATTTTTATATTGCAGAGGGTCTTCAACCTGGTGAAACTAATATGGACATAGACGAATATATGGAGCTAAAAGAGTATAAGCTAGAAGATCTAAAAGAGATGATTAAAGAAAAAAAAATCATCGATGCTAAAACAGTGTTGGGAGTATATTTTATTGAGGAATACATTCGAAAAAGAGATCATCGAATTTGAAAATTATTTAACTATTCATTGTCATTTATCAAAGTTAACCGCTTTAGCATATGTCAGTGACGTACGCCATTTTCAAGATAGTTGTGATGGGGTCGTCCCAAATAAGAATGCAGTGATCGATTTTTTAAACCAGCTATCTGTTAATGAATATACGAAACGCTCAATTGCTAGGAAAACATCATCAATTCGAATGTATTGTCGCTATTTACAAACGGAGCGAGGTTTAGATGTTCCTGAAATTAATCAGCTATTTCAATCAAATTTATCATTAAAGTTACCGAAAGTAATTTCAAATGAATCATTGGAAGTATGCCTTAGCTATCAGTTTCCTGAATCTAAAACACCTTACCGGGACAGAGCTGTAATTGGATGTCTATTTTTTTTAGGAGCTCGTGTAACTGAGGTAACAGAGATCGTATTAAATAGAATATTTTCAGATCATATAATAATTAGAGGGAAAGGTGATAAGGAGCGGATTGTTCCAATAGCTCCTAAATTACAGGAGATTTTAGATCTTTATCTTGAAAAAGAGCATGCAAGCAAATTTCAATGGTTATTTCCAAATAGTCGAGGCAGCAAAATTTCTCGTCAAACAATTACTGGAATTGTAGCAAATGTTGTAAAAATGATTGGAATAACTGAGCGAATAACACCGCATACATTTAGACATATGTTTGCTACAGTCTTATTAGAGCGAGGAATGGATTTAAGAGAAGTACAGTTATTATTGGGGCATACATCAATTCAAACAACTCAAATATATACTCATATTAATAAGAACCATTTAAGGGATATGTTTAACGAACATCATCCGTTATCATAGAAGTATGGATCAATCATTTTTTAGTCGTCGATTTCCACCATTCAATTATTCCTTTGTCGAGTATTTAATAATAGGTGTTTTTGTTTATTTCTTTCTTGTTCTTGAGCGGATGATGTTAGGGCAATTAGGAATACTTCTAATTTCAGTCGTTATTCATGAAGTAGCCCACGGTGTAGCTGCATTATGGTGTGGAGATACAACTGCAAAATATTCAGGCCGCCTAACGTTAAATCCCATCAAACATATGGATCCAGTAGGAAGTATCTTAATTCCGTTAATGTTAATATTAAGTGGAAGTCCATTTCTATTTGGCTGGGCAAAACCAGTTCCAGTTAATACCTTGCAATTACGAAATAGATTAAATGATATGGTAACAGTTGCATTAGCAGGCCCATTATCAAATATTTCATTAGCAGTGATTATTAGTGCAATAATGAAAATATTGATTCAATTTCAACCATTATTCGTGTCACAAAATCAATGGGTGATTCAGCTATTGGGGTATGGAATTGTAATTAATATTGTACTGGCTGTATTCAATATGATTCCAATCCCTCCTATGGATGGATCACGTGTACTATATCGGTTTTTACCATACAACGGACGGGCATTTTTGGATCGAATTGAGCCGTATGGGTTATTTATCATAATATTGTTATCTTTCTTTGGTATTTTCCAAGTGATTATTCAAATATTTGGAGTGCCATTAATTCAGTTATTGATATGAAGTTTTATTTGGATGGTTATAATGTTATTGGTGCAATTGAGCATATTGAGTTATCCGACCAAAATAAAGTGCCAAAGTTTATAGAATGGATCCAGAAGCATAAAAGAAAAGGGCAGCAGCTGGTTGTTATTTTTGATGGTCAAAACGAGTTTCAATTAAGTCCAACTAAGGAACAGTTACCAAGCATTACCATTATCCACACTTCAGGAACACGATCAGCTGACGATTACATTAAAGAGAAAGTTTTTACATTAAATGATAAGTCAAACAAAGTAATTGTGACATCAGATCGAGATATTATTTTTCATGCAAAGAAGGCAAAATTTAAAGTAATAAGCTCACGTGAATTTATCATGATGTTTACTAAAAAGGAAGAGGGCGAAGAAAGGAAATATTCTCCTAAAATATCAGATCGGCACGTCAATTATTGGTTGGATCAGTTTAATAAAGACTAATGTGTTAAGTTAGTTATTCGACAATCATATCAACAATCCCCTCGGAGTAATTTTTAAATGAATGTGGGGCTTCCTTTTCATCATCGCCATACTGCTTATGAAAAGCTTGTTCAGATGAGGCTCCTTTTTCTATGGGAGTGCATTTTGGTAAATATGCATTAATTGATTTTGCTATAACATCTGGGTTAGCAGACACCAAGTAACGTGATGAGAATGATGAGAAGTTTGATTGAGAATTAATCATATAATCAAATTATCGATTAATTGAAGAAATTAGTTAGACGACTTTTTGGCTATCCAATTCTCGTATTCATCATATTCAATACAATTTAGCCATTCTTTATGGTTAGTAGCAAAATTTTGAAATGTAATTCCATCAGAGTCTAATTTTGATAACTGATTTGTGTTTTTTCTATTTATTATCATCCCTATTCCATGGTCTGCGATTATAGTAGCAGTATCAAGATCATATTTTTGACGAACTGATATTATTGCTTTCCATACAGTACCTGTCCAAGATGATTGAACCCTAGGAATATATTGTTGTAAAAATGTTGTTGGAATACAATCATGTATAACGATTATTCCGTCATTATTTAAAAATTCAAGCGAGTTTTTTATATCAATAAGAACTTGCTCTTTAGTATGTAAGCCATCAATAAATATTATGTCAAAATTTGTTTGATTATGTTTGAAAAATTCATTTGATGATCCTCTATATGTTCCACCTCTTATTGGATCTACGCCTACTTTATCTTTAATTTTTATTTTTGAAAAATTTTGATTATGATCACATCCAATTTCAAGATATGATTTATAATTATTTTTTTCTATCAAACTTTGAATGAGTTCTGTTCTAGTTGGGTAATCTATCCAATTATAATTTAAGTTAATTGATAATTGGTCGTTAAATTTTCTTTTTTTAATTATTAAAAAGCTAAGCTTTTTTAAAAAGTAAAAGAATATATTTTTTAAATTAAAAATTTTTAATACTAGTTTTTTAAACACA
>MDTB01039813.1_pt1 | contig 17820 bp, 14 predicted proteins | sample 811161 | NCBI WGS metagenome assembly MDTB01 (sample SAMN05326650, study PRJNA326480) | marine metagenome | isolation source: seawater | place: Mediterranean Sea | collected 2009
CGAGATTAATATTGAAAAAGCTGAGTTGGAAGCATTTTGTGACAATATTACTAATGGAATAATGTTTTCCATACCAAAGAACCAGATGATCAATGTCTCGTCTTTTCTTGACGCAAGCATAAAATCTTCAAATTCAAAAAAGATTGTTGATTTAGATTGAGAGCCTAAGTAACAGTACAAGTTCAGAATTCACTAATATAAATCCAATGCCGATAAAAATATTTAATAATTTTTTACTAAATTTTTGACTGATTGTGATGCGGCAATAGCTTCCCCCACTCTGTATGTTTCATGATTAATATCTATTAATTTTAAATCATAAAGATAATTTATCATTAAACCATACGATTGTTTAATTCCACGAACCGAGGTATCTGCCATCCAATTCAATTGTTCCACACTTGCACCATTATTCAGATGGAAGTGCGCGACAGAGTCAAAAGCCGTTCCCTTCTCGCGTTTCTTTAGTAGTAAGTACTCGGCACACATTTTTAATAGAGGCTCACGCACTAGAGAGATTAGGTGTTTATCGTTATACCAATTATTATCCTGAATTATACTTCTAATGGCACTCTCAACAGTATCTGTTTTTGTAAACTCCATTAAAACTCGAGACTGTTCCGAGTTTAACAATACTCTTCTTCCTTCGGTAATTTTTTTATCAATCCAACGCGAAAACCCTGGAATAGGTGAGAGTGTTGCAAATGTTTTCAAATTAGGTAGCTCTTTTGAAAGACTATCGACTACTCTCTTTATTAGGAAATTTCCAAAATTTATTCCTGATAAACCCGTTTGAGCATTTGATATTGAATAGAATACCGCTGTATCCGCATTTTGTGCATCGCCTAACGGAGCATTTTCATCGAGTAAAGATTGGACATTAGTAGAAATCCCGTTAACCAACGCGACCCAAACGAAAATAAGCGGCTCCTCAGGCATCTTATGATGGAAAAATCCAAAACAACGGCGGTCTGCTGCCAATCTATTCTTCAAATCACCCCAGTCTTTAATCTCATGAACAGCTTCATATAAGAATAATTTTTCTAAAAGAGCTGCTGGAGCTTGCCAGGTTATTTGTTTTAGTTCCAAGAAACCAACATCAAACCAACCTGACAATAATGACTTAAGATCATTCTCTAACCCGCGAAGTTCAGGTTTTTCTTCTTTCCAAAGAAGAAGCTCTGATCTCATATCAACTAAAAACTTAATTCCGTTAGGTAAGGCATTGAATTGTTGCAATAGTTTAACTCTTGGTGGTTTTAGAGATTCTTGAAGCTTTTGCTCGGCATGAAATAAATTTTGGTTATCATTTTTTTCAGTTTCGAATAAACTTTTTATTGCTTTTTTAATTAAGTCACCATTCGTTCCATATTCTGATGATAGTATAGTAAGGAATTTTTTCTTACCTTCATCATTCAGGGATAAGTATGCAAAGCCAAGAGTGGCTGCCCTCTTTCGAGCTGAAACCTCGCCACCCCGAGCTTCCAAACATGCATTCATTTGCTTAATTATTTTTTTATGGTCATTCTGGTTCAAATTAGGTGTAAGTTTTATCTCATTATCTAACTTATTATCACTCGCTATCTTATTCCAAGCAATCTGGAGATTTTGTAACGCTCTATTCCATAAATTTGCAGATTTTTGTTCTGACATTTGTTCCTCAATCAACTTTACAATAATACCAAATATAGTTTTAAAAACTAATATAGTGACCTTAAAACTCTTGGAATACCATCGATAATATCTTCAGCTATTAATCCATGTCCATAATGCGAGGCTGCCTCTCCATGAATCCAATTACCAGCGCAAGCAGCCTCGTACGCAGGCATGCCAGTTGCTAATAAACCCGTAATAAGCCCAGATAAAACATCTCCGGAGCCCGCAGTCGCTAGTGTTGGCGGCGAATTAACATTAATTGCAACCCGTCCATCTGGAGCAGCAATAATCGTATCACCACCCTTAAAAACAACAACTGCACCGCTTTTCTTGGAAGCAGATCTAGTATCGTGTATTTTATTACCAGTAACATCAAAAAGCCTTAAAAACTCGCCTTTATGCGGTGTTAAGACGACTGGACCGTTAATCCTTTTAAACAAACTAGAAGGATTGTCTTTAAATAGAGTGAGAGCATCTGCATCAAGCACAACCGATTTTCTTGAGCGCAAACTTGAAATGGTACGGGATTTTATATCAGAAGTTAATCCATTACCTGGACCGATCAAAAACGCGGTGCACCGTGGTTCAGAAACTACCATATCAAAGCCTATGGTCTTATTTAGACCTATAAACATTGTCCCGGGGTTAGATGATAAATAAATTGCTTTAGAAACCATGTTTGCAACAATAGATACAAGACCTGCCCCAACCCTTCTGGCTGCCATTGAAGCCAAAAAAGCTGCTCCAGGCATGATATCTCCACCTGAAATTATGGCATGGCCCCTTGAATATTTATGGTCATCAACACCTGCAAAATAAAACTTATCGGAGAACAGCCCAGGGTTGTTCTCATTTATACTTACATCAATGCTACCTAGCACCGAATTAGGAATACCAATATTAACAACTTTTAAATCACCAACTTTGGAACGACCCGGTAACATAAGATGGCCCGGTTTCTTGCGAAAGAATGTGACTGTAGTATTTGCATTGATAGCGCACCCTTGTATCTGCCCACTATCTCCGTTGATGCCGCTTGGGATATCAACTGATATGCATTTAATCCTTTTTTTGTTGATTGTCTCAATGACCTGTCGAGCTAAACCACTTACTTCACGATTTAAACCAGCACCGAACAACGCATCAACAATTAGATCAGCGTTATCTAGAAGTTCTATTGATAGATTTTGTATTTCACCTTTCCAGAGTTTTGAGGCCCTGAGTGCATCATTATCCAAATCTACTTTATCGCCCAATAAACCCAATTTTACCGGCCAACCAATATTTTTTAAACCACTTGCAACTATAAAACCATCTCCACCATTATTGCCTGGTCCACAAAGCACCAATACACGGCGTCGTGACCATTTTTTTCTTAAAACTCTTATCACAGATAAACCGGCTGTTTGCATCAAATTAAAACTATCCAAACCAGATTTAATAGCGAGATCATCTGCAAGATACATTTGATCCGTTGTTAGAATTTCATTAGGAGGTGGGTTATGAGCCATAAGCTAGATTAATATTTTACTGAAGGGGTTCGCAAGTGAAGATCATAAAATTAATAAATGTTTGGCTATAAATAAATTTCAACTATATAAAATATAACACTTTGATTAGCTCGGGCATTTAATTTATGAAAGTTGTAATTCTAGGTTCTGGGGTTATCGGTGTCACGGCAGCCTACTATCTTCACAAAGATGGCCATGATGTCACGGTAATCGATCGTCAAAACTCAGCTGGTCAGGAAACAAGCTTTGCAAATGGAGGACAAATTTCTGCCAGTCAAGCCATGTCATGGGCATCACCTGAAACCCCCCAACTTATGCTTAAATGGCTTGGTCGCAACGATGCGCCATTACTCTACAGAATGCGTCTTGATCCTAAACTGTGGGTTTGGAGCTTGCGCTTCTTAGCTAATTGCAACTCTAAGAATTTTACTCTAAATACAGCTAAAAATCTTAGATTGGCACTTTATAGCCGAACTCTTTTACCGAAAATACGCCAAAATACAGGAGTAGAGTACGACTTTTTAAATAAAGGAATTCTTCAAGTATTTAGAGAAGAAAAAGATTTTCAAGCTTACGCAAAACAAGCCTCTATTTTAAAAGATTTAGGTTGCGAAAATAAAATACTTACTGACAAACAAATCTTTGAGATTGAACCCGCATATAGTGCGAGCCCAGATAAAATTATTGGAGGTATTTACACACCAGATGACGAAAGTGGAGACGCCCAAAAATTTACGGCGGGACTAGCCGAATATTTATCCAATTTTGGTGTAAATTTTCGCTACAATGAAACTATTCAAAAAATCAATATAAAAAATAAAAGTGTCACATCAGTTCAAACAAACAAAGAATTAGTAAATTTTGACGCAATAATTGTATCTTTGGCTAGTTACTCTCCAATTCTCCTAAAACCGCTCGGAATCAATATTCCAATTCAACCAGCCAAAGGCTACTCTGTCACAGTACCAACAACAGGTTATAATGCCGCACCAACAATAAGCGTAACTGATGCAGATCATAAAATCGTATTTTCACGATTAGGAGAACGTCTTAGAATAGCCGGAACAGTTGAATTTACTGGCTATAATACAGACATTAATCATGAACGAGTTCGTTCAATTTCAAATATTGCAGAGCATATATTCCCAGCTGCAGGTGACTATTCTCAAGCTGAATTTTGGACTGGTCTGCGTCCATTAACTCCCGATGGAGTACCTATTATTGGAAAAACTAAGTATGAAAATCTCTATCTCAATACTGGGCATGGCAGCCTTGGTTGGACAATGTGCGCAGGGTCCGGAAAGATAATATCGGATTTAATAAGCAATAGACCCTCATCAATCAATGTTAGTGATATTGGATTAAATAGATTTTAAAATTTATTTAATCTACTATTTGACAAACCTCTTACTCTAAATTAGAACAAAACAAGAACAAATAGAGTTAAGTAAGCGGAGGAAATGATGCAGTTAAAACATTCCAAAATTGCATTTAATAAAAATAAAAAACCTTATAGAAATAAGGAAATTTTAGAAAAATTACGTAATAAAATTAGTCAAATAGAGAATAACAATAAATCAAATAACAATAAAATTATTTCAGACATACCAATTATTCCTCTTGGGGAAAGGAAACTTGACTCCTCCTTACCATGGGGTGGTTTTCCTAAAGTAGGCCTACATGAGATTGTTGGAGATACATCAGCAGTTGGTTTTGCAGCCACAATAATAAACAAAATTAGTAACCAAGATCCGAATAAAACAATTCTTTGGTGCCAATCAAGACGTAATTTATACTGTCATGGACTATTACAATTTGGAATAAGTCCTGATCGTATTATTTTTGTTCAAAGTAAAAATGATACTGAAATTCTTTGGGCTATGGAAGAAGGCCTCCAAAACCCTGACCTAAGTATTGTTGTAGGAAGACCATATAAAGTCCCTTCAATTGCAGGCCGGCGCTTACAATTAGCCGCAGAAGCAAATAATAGCTTGGCTCTGTTAATTAACCCACAAACAGATAAAAACAACCAACTGCGTACCAAAGCAGTTAACGCAGCATTAACTCGATGGCACGTTAAATCTGCACCAAGTCTAAACACACAATATTATAGTATACGCAGTTTTCCCAAATGGGATTTAGAGTTGCAACATTATAAATACAGCTCAATTAATTTTAATAAACAAAAAATAAGAACGAGCCAGGAAACATCCTGGCAGGTGGAATGGTGTCATGAAACGCATAATATCTCTTTGGTTGCCAACCTTTGCAACGGATCGGCTCAATCAAACAAAAATCAAAACAAAGTACAAAACAACAGTTAACGAAAAAGAAAATAGGGAATTTCCATTAGTCACAACTCAAAAGCTAAATGGGGTAAAACGAATACTAGCTGTCAGTAATGCCGCAAAATTAAAAGGTATTAAAACAGGTTATACGCTTGCAGACGCCAAAGCACTTTTTCCTGAATTATTAATCGAGAAAGCTGACTATATTAACGATTTAAAAACACTGGAGACATTAGTCATGGCTTTCCAGCGTTACTCACCATGGACAGCCATCGATCTTAATGAAACCAATCTTTTAGGAAGCTTGGTTGGCAGTGGGAGTATTTGGATTGATATTACCGGATGTGCCCACCTATACGATGGCGAACATTCACTCGTTAAGGATTTATACAACTATTGCCTGAAAATTGGCTATCAGGCACGCATAGGCCTTGCTGATACGCCCGGAGCAGCCTGGGCGGTTGCCAGGTTTAATAATGTTCAATCAACGATTATACCACCCCAGTCTCAGAAAGAGGCTTTAGCCCATTACCCTATAGTAGCACTAAGATTAGATCCAATTACAACTGAAAAATTGCATAATTTAGGATTAAATCAGATTGGTGACATTTATAATATGCCTAGGGCTCCTCTTACATCTCGTTTTGGCTTAGTACTACTTCAGAGACTTGATCAAATCCTAGGACTTGAAAATGAACCTATATCGCCCTGTCGTCCAAAACATCAACACATAGCAAGAATCTCTTTTCCTGAACCAATTGGAAATAAACAAGATATTAAATTTGCTCTAGATAAATTATTAATGGAACTTTGCAAAGTTTTAGAAAAGAATAATCTTGGTGCACGATTGCTAAAGCTTAGTATATTTCGAGTTGATAATACTCATATAAATATAAAAGCTGGCACCAGCCAACCCTCTAGAGACCCGGAGCATTTAGCTTTTTTATTTCAAGAAAAACTAGACACTGTTGATGCTGGTTTTGGAATTGAAATACTAATTTTAAAAGCTATAGAAATAAGCAAATCAAGCATTAATCAGTTTAGCATCTACAGAAGAATTAATCAAAAGTCTAATACCAACATAGTTAAATTAATTGATCGTTTATCTGGAAGACTGGGCGTACAAAACGTTATACGCTTTTATCCAGTTGAGAGCCACATACCTGAACAAGCGAATAAAGCCGTATCGGCAATCAATAATACTAAAGTATCCAATAGCTGGACAAATACTTCAAAATTTCTAAATAATTGTCATTTAAAAAGACCTTTAGAACTTTTATCCCAACCGTTACCAATTGATGTTATAGCATCAATTCCCGATGGACCGCCTATCATGTTTATTTGGCGCAGGCAAAAACATAAAGTCATAAATTCAGAGGGCCCTGAACGCATCGCCCCTGAATGGTGGAGACCAAGAAAATTTTTATCAAATTCAATGCCCTTTGTACCAAAAGAAAGAGACTACTACAAATTAGAAGACCATGAAGGTAATCGTTACTGGGTATATTGTAATGGTAACTATAGTAAACAAAAAATCACAAAATGGTATTTACATGGCTTTTTTTCCTAATGAGTACTTATGCTGAACTTCAGGTAACCAGTAATTATAGTTTTTTGCGCGGAGCCTCTCATCCCGATGAACTCGTATTACAGGCTGCTAACCTTGGTTACTCAGCCATAGCCATTACAGACAGAAATAGCCTAGCAGGAATAGTTAGGGCTCATGTTGCAGCTAAGGAATACGGCATTAAACTAATTATTGGCTGTCGTTTAGACTTTAAAGATTACCCTAGTCTCCTATGCTACCCAACGAACCGCTCTGCTTACGGCCGGTTATCACAACTCCTTACATTAGGAAAACGTAGAGCCCCCAAAGGTTTATGCCACTTATTTCTTGATGATATAATAAAAGAGGGAATATTTGATAAGGGTAAAGACCAAATAATCATAACGACACCACCGAATCGAAAATATGAACAGAGCTTTGTTAAACATTTAAATTTATTAAAGTATAACATTAAGAGTGATATTTATATTTCTGTAAAAAAAGGGTATAATGGGAACGATTCTATAATTTTAAAACAATTAGCTCAAGCTGCAGAAAAATTATTTTTGCCTATAGTTGCCGTCAATGATGTTCATTCACATGTAGCTGAACGTCGAGTTTTGCAAGATGTTTTAACTTGTATTCGTAAAAAATGTACAATTTATAATGCAGGTTATCGCTTAAACTCCAACGCAGAACGCTATTTAAAGTCACCAAATGAAATGAAAAGGTTATTTTCAGACTTTCCATACGTTATTAAAAATATTCAGAAAATTATTATAAAATGTCAATTTAATCTTGATGAACTTGGATACGACTATCCAATTGATCAGACCTCACAAAATCGAACAACTTATGAAGAACTTGAATATCAAACTAATTTATGCATGAGCGAACGTTATCATAAGGAGGTACCCCTCAAAATAAAAAAGCAGATTAAATATGAACTAGAGCTTATTAAAAAACTTAATTATGCTCCTTATTTTTTGACAGTATATGATATAGTTAAGTTTGCTAAATCACGTGGTATTTTGTGTCAAGGGAGAGGTTCAGCAGCTAATTCTGCTGTATGTTATGTTCTCGGCATTACCTCTGTTGACCCTGAAAATATAGAAATTTTATTTGAACGTTTTATTAGTTTAGAGCGAAAAGAACCTCCTGATATAGATGTTGATTTTGAGAACGAGCGTCGTGAAGAGGTATACCAATATATCTACGAAAAATACGGAAGGGATAGAGCTGGAATTACAGCTACTCACATAACTTACAAAACAAAAAGTGCTTTTAGAGAGGTTGGCAAGGTTATGGGGCTCACAGAAGATATAATTCAAGCCTTATCTAAATCTTCTTGGGGCTCTCGGCAAAGCACCAAACCAAGTAAAGAACGTATAATAGAGGTGGGCCTTGATCCTAAAGATGAAACATTAAATATGGTCTTAGATTTATCCAGTCAAATATCAGGATTCCCACGCTATTTAAGTCAACATACAGGTGGTTTTGTAATTACTAAAAATCGTTTGGATAGCATTGTACCCATAGAAAACGCATCAATGAATGGTCGTACAGTAATTGAATGGGATAAAAATGACTTAGATGCACTAGGTATATTAAAAATAGATATATTGGCACTTGGCATGTTAACATGTATCCGAAAAACATTTGAGATAATTGAACGCCATCATTCTACTAAGTTGACCCTCGCTAATATTCCTCAAAAAGATCAAGAAACTTACGACATGTTATGTCTAGGAGACTCACTTGGTGTATTCCAAGTTGAAAGTCGGGCTCAAATGAATATGTTACCAAGGCTCAAACCACGCTGTTTTTATGATTTAGTCATCCAAGTAGCAATTGTTCGTCCCGGACCTATTCAAGGAGATATGGTTCACCCTTATCTTCGCCGACGAAGTGGCGAAGAGGAACCCGAGTATCCTTCAGCAAACTTAGAAGAAGTTCTAAAAAGAACTAAGGGTATTCCATTATTTCAAGAACAAGCAATGCAAATTGCAATTGTAGCAGCAGGTTTTACACCAGGTGAGGCAGATGGACTCAGGCGAGCGATGGCTACCTTTCGCCATAATGGAAATATTCAAATTTATCATGACCGATTAATAAAGGGAATGATAAAGCATGGCTATAAAGAAGAATTTGCAGAACGATGTTTCAAACAAATTGAGGGTTTTGGTGAATATGGATTTCCAGAATCTCACGCTGCTAGTTTTGCATTACTCGTGTATGTGTCATCATGGCTTAAATGTCATTATCCTGCTGCTTTTGCTACCGCCCTTTTAAATTGTCAACCTATGGGATTTTATAAGCCAGCTCAGATCATAAGAGATGCCCAAGAACATGGTGTTAAAATACAGCAGGTTGATATTAATTATAGTGATTGGGATAATATATTAGAAAAAAACTCAATAAATTTAATAAAGCCTGAAAACAGAAACACTAAATGGCGTAGTAGTAGAGATCAAAACACATCTATTCGTCTTGGATTTTGCCAAATCAAGGGTTTTAAATCAAAAGATGCCGAAACCTTAATATCAAAACGTGAAAATGGTTATAATAGTATTCTATCAATGAAAAACAGGACAAAGCTTAAACAAGATAGCATAAAGAAATTAGCACTCTCAGATAGCTTCCAAACTCTAGGCCTAGATCGCCGCCAAGCTCTTTGGGCAACTGAAAACCTAAAAGATCCAAAACCCCTACCCTTATTTTCTTTTTTTTCAATTGAGTCATTACAACAAGAAGCTGAAGTAAAGTTAAAGAATATGACTAAAGAAGATATTGTCATAGCTGATTATAAATCCCTGCAATTATCGCTAAATGCACATCCTGTCTCTTTGCTAAGAACAAAATTAAAAACTAAAAACATCATACCTTGCAAAGATCTAGTAACCGCGAGAGATGGGGCAATAATTAAAGTGGCTGGATTAATACTAATTCGTCAAAGACCTGGTAGTGCGAAAGGCACAATGTTCATCACTATTGAAGATGAGACCAGTAATGCTAATATAATTATATGGCCCCATAAAATAGAACATTATCGACAAAATTTAATTAATTCTTCTTTGATTATCGTTGAAGGAAAATTACAAAAAGAAGGCACAGTTACACATATAATAGCTGATAAAATTATTGATTTTTCTCATAGTTTAGCCAAACTAGGTAAACCTAAAATAACAAAAAAGTTTGATATTAAACAAAAAAATTTCAAACCTAACATAACAAATAGAAGGCTTTTTCCTAATCCAAGAGACTTCCGTTAATAATACCAGAACAGGAATAAGCTAGACATTAGATGCAAAAGACGCATATTTGAAAATCAAATTCATTCAGAGCTTTTCTTAATTAAATATCTTGTCAAATTTATTCAAAATAAACAGTGTTACCGGACGAGCAGCATTTAACCACGCAGATTATCGCTATTTTTGGTTAGCTCGATTACTGGGTGTATTAGCAATAGAGATGCAAATAACAGCAATAAGCTGGCAAGTATATCAGTTGACAGGAGAAGCGCTTGACCTCGGCTTGGTTGGATTAGCACAATTTCTTCCATTTCTAATATTATTTCTTGTATCAGGATCTTTAGCAGACCGCTTCAAACGAACTCATATCATGTCTGTTTGCGTGATTTTACAGACAATCTGTGGCATCATATTTTTTGCTCTAACCGTCAACGGAGAAATTAACTTTCTAACAATTTTTATTATTCTAATATTTGTGGGTATAGCGCGAGCATTTCAATCCCCAGCACAGAGCGCCATTGTTCCTTTGTTAGTTCCAAAAGAGCACGTTGCAAATGCAATAGCATGGACATCAAGCGGCTTTCAAATGTCCCGCATAGCAGGACCAGGTATCGCTGGTATAATGATAATTTCAGGCGAAGAATTGGTGTACGCGACTTCAATTATACTCTTTATTCTCTCAACTATTTTTACGTTACTGATTAAAACAAATACTCAGACCATCAGTAAAACGCCAATAAACCTAAGAAATATATTTAACGGCCTTGAATTTGTTCTAAAACGACAAATTTTAGTTGGCGCAATTGGCCTTGATCTTTTTGCGGTACTACTCGGTGGCGCAACTGCATTACTACCCATCTTTGCAACCGATATTCTCAATGTTGGCTCAACAGGATTTGGTGCATTGAGAGCAACTCATATGATAGGAGCGTTAAGCGGAGCACTTTTACTTACGCAATACCCAATTACTCGATTTGCCGGTAAATCCCTCTTACTTTCCGTTGTAGTATTTGGATTAGCAATAATTATATTCGGTCTTTCGACTTACTTTTGGCTTTCAATTGCTGCATTATTTATAATCGGCTCTGCGGACTCAGTCAGTGTTTTTATTAGAAATAATCTGGTACAAATTATTACACCCGATCAAATGCGCGGAAGAGTTAGCGCTGTGAGCGCTGTTTTTATAGGTGCATCGAATGAACTTGGAGAATTAGAAAGTGGCGTTACAGCTCATTTTTGGGGAACGGTACCCGCTGTAGTCGTCGGAGGAATAGGAACGATTGCAATCGCTGGTTTGTTCGCCTACAAGTTGCCAGAATTAACGCGAGTAAATAGTTTAGACCCTGATGACTTAATAGAGAAATACCAGAAACTAGAAACTCAAACTTAAAAAATTTTCAAAGTTTAAAGGTCCCTACTAATTTCAAACTACTATTTTTAATTCGTTTCAAAACAACAATCTCTCCTGATGAGGGATAAATCCCAGTCAATGCAGTTATATTAACTTGATGAGTAACTAAGATTGTTGGTTTGTCTAATTTTTGATTCTTAATCCAACGTCTCATAGCATTGGTTTGTTTTTTTTCATGGCGTAAGTTCTGAAAGAAGGAATTTAAGGGAGGTAGTATTGATATAGCCCCGAGATTAAGATTATTGGCAGTATCAACGCATCTACACCACTGGCTAGAGTATACAGATGCGGTCAAGATACCGATCGATTTAATTAATTTACCAATCTTTTGCGCTTGAGTAATACCCTCCGTCGATAGATTTCGCTGAGTATTACAATCATACAATTCAAAATTATCGGGATCGCCGAAACCAGGAGCCAAAGTATGCCTCATTAACGCTAAATAATTATTTTGCTTTAATATTGAAAGAGAATTCAGAGACCCGGCCTCAGCCCCAGAGTAAACAAAAAAATACAATATTAGTATCGAACTTACTTGTGATATTCTAATAATTTCCAATAAAAGCTGTTTCAGAGCCATGTGACCTATAAAAAAACCTTACTAGTATTGAGGTATCGAAGCATCAATGACGTTAGACCAAGCAGATATTCCCCCATCTAAGTTCACAACATTATCAAAACCATTTTGCGACAACCATTGAGTGACCTGAATAGATCTTCCACCAACATGACACATAACGACCAACGGCTCATGCTTGGGAAGTTTATCCAAGTTATCTGGCAGTGTGTTCATAGGAATGTTTAAAGAACCTTCAATCGAACAAATATTAACTTCTTCTATTTCCCTTATATCCAGTAACGTATGAGGTTTGTTCTCTGTACGCATATTATTTAGGTCTTCGACTGTTATATTCATAAATCCCATCAATACCGATAATTAAACTAAATAAAATAATTACTATGTTAAGATGTCCAACCGGTATAATCAACAGAATAAGAGAGATTTATAGGTCAAGCTTGATAAATTTGGCCTCCCAAACTAATGTAAATAATAAGCTATTGTAACTATATTTGTGAGATATTATGAACATTCATTTAGGCTTCAGGGACGCAGTTGGCAACACCCCGTTGATAAAATTAAAGAGCGCATCTGAACAAACCGGATGCGAAATATACGGAAAATGTGAATTTTTAAATCCCGGAGGATCAATCAAAGATCGGGCCGCGTTATACATAGTAAAAGATGCTGAAGAAAAAGGTATTTTAAAAACTGGCGGAATTATAGTTGAAGGCACAGCAGGTAATACAGGTATTGGATTAGCGTTAGTCGGATGCGCCAGTGGCTACAAAACTATTATTGTTATACCTGACACCCAGTCACAAGAAAAAAAAGATATGATACGCTTATCCGGCGCTGATTTAAGAGAAGTGCCTGCCGTTCCTTACAAAGATCCCGAAAATTATGTACATGTCTCAAAGCGTATAGCAACAGAAATGAACAAAACACACAAAAATGGTGTTATTTGGGCAAACCAATTCGACAATGTTGCTAATCGGGAGGCCCATATAAAAGGCACGGGACCTGAAATCTGGGACCAATTAAATGGTCAGATTGATGGTTTCACGTGCGCAGTTGGAACCGGTGGAACGCTTGCAGGTATTGGCATTGCTTTAAAGGATCGCAATAAAAAAGTAAAAATAATGCTTTCAGATCCGATGGGCTCAGCTCTTTATGAATTTTATGAAAATGGCACTCTTAAATCGACAGGATCTTCTATTACTGAAGGAATTGGACAAGGCAGAGAAACTAATAATTTGAAAAATGCTCCGATAGATGGTGCTTATCAAATTACAGATGAGGAAGCGCTACCAATTATTTTCGATATTCTAAAGTACGAGGGTTTGTGCTTAGGTTCATCTAGTGGAATAAATATAGCAGGTGCAATCCGAATGGCGAAAGAAATGGGACCTGGCCACACCATCGTTACCATATTATGTGATTACGGTACTCGCTATCAAAGTAAATTGTTTAATCCCTCTTTCTTAAAAGAAAAGGGCCTACCCTATCCCGATTGGTTAGAGTAAAAGGTAGATAAAATGGATTATAGAAACCCCGACGCTACCGTATCGACGGTGTGGCTGAAAGAAAACCTTTTCTCTCCAAATATTTCAGTAATAGATTCAAGTTTTCATTTGCCATCAACAAACCGAAATGCAAAACAAGAATTTGATCAAGAGCATATACTTGGTGCGAGTTTTTTTGATATAAATAAAATAGCTGATACAAGTATTGATATGCCACACATGCTTCCAAAACAGGAGGAATTCTCAAAATCAGTTGGAGGGTTTGGCATTGACAATGAAACCCATGTTATTTGCTACGACACCAACGCGGGAGCAATGGCAGCAATGCGTGTTTGGTGGACCTTTAGAATATTTGGACATAAAAAGGTCTCAGTTTTGAATGGAGGTTTATCAAAATGGAAAAAAGAAAATGCTCCGCTTGAGAACGACTTCAAAAAGAAAAAATATCATAATTATAATGCGAAATTCAATATTAACCTTGTTAAAAATTTTGACGATATCTTAGCCAATATTGAAACACAGGATTTCCAGCTAGTTGATGCTCGGTCTAACGGTCGTTTTAGGGGAGTTGAAGATGAACCTCGACCAGACGTTCGTAGAGGGCATATTCCAGGCTCAGTTAATTTGCCATTCACCCAACTATTCGATCCCGATAATCTTATGCAAATAAGAAATGCTGAAGATCTGATGACAATTATTGATAAGGCTGGGGTCGATACAAATAAGCCTATAACTTCAACTTGCGGGTCAGGTGTTACAGCAGCACCTCTAGTCTTTGCTCTATACCTATTAGGTTATCCTAATGCTTCGATATACGACGGCTCCTGGACTGAATGGGGCGGACGCAATGATACCCCAATCGAGGCTGATTACTCCGAATGAAAAAAAATGAAAGAATAGATACTAGACTTATCCATACTGGATCAAATCCTAATAAACAGAATGGAGCTGTTAACACCCCAGTTTATCGAGCATCGACTGTTATATTTCCGACAACTGAAAACCTAGCAGAGGCCCTCAAGTTTAAATATGACAAAACTTTTTATGGTGTTCACGGGACTCCTTCAAGTTTTGCACTTGAAGAAGCCATGGCAGAAATTGAAGGCGGATATCGTGCCATTTCTGTTTCTTCTGGTTTAGCTGCAATAACAACAGCTTTGATTACGTTTCTTAATACTGGAGATCATTTATTAATGGTTGATAGCGTTTATGGGCCTACTCGAAATTTTTGCGATACTGTTCTTAAGAAATTTGGTGTTGAGACCACCTATTACGATCCAATGGCTGGAAGCCAGATTAAAAATCTTATAAAATCGGAGACTAAAGTTATTTTCACAGAATCACCTGGATCATATACTTTTGAAGTTCAAGACATTCCTCAAATTACTAAGATAGCAAAAGAATTTGGTATTAAGGTTATGATGGATAATACTTGGAGTGCTGGATTTTATTACAAACCATTTAATTTTGGCATTGATATATCAATCCAAGCAACCACTAAATATCAAGCGGGACATTCTGATGTTATTTTGGGCCATATTATTTCAAAGAGTGAAGAGGATTGGTTAAAATTAAAAACGATGACCAGTAACCTTGGGCAGGCTGTCGCCCCCGATGCCTGTTATCTTGCGTTGCGTGGCCTTCGCACTCTCAGTGTAAGATTAGAGCAACACCAAGAAAGCGCTTTAACCGTGGCAGAGTGGCTCAAGAACCGACCTGAAGTTATCCAACTGTTGCACCCCGCATTTGAGAGTTGTCCAGGACATGATATTTGGAAACGAGATTTTTCAGGTTCAAGTGGCTTATTTAGCTTTATTATACAATATGTCCAACCGGAAAAAGTAAGGAACATGTTAAATAATTTCCAATATTTCAAAATGGGTTTTAGTTGGGGTGGTTTTGAGAGCCTTATTTTACAATCCGACCCAGCAAAAAATAGATCAGCAGTAAAATGGGAAAACTCAGGTTTACTTTTTAGAGTTCATATTGGTCAAGAAGACGTTCAAGACTTGATAAGTGATTTAAAAATAGGATTTGATCGATTGTCTGGAAAATAGTGATGAAAAAAGACGCAAAAAGAGCAACAAAATTGATACATGCGGGAAGTCATCCAGAAAATCACTCTGGTATTATTAATCCTCCGGTATATCGGGCATCTACAGTAAATTATAATACAGTCAAGAATATGGAACGGTTAAGGCAAAATCCTAATGATAATTTTGTCTATGGGCGATTAGGAACACCAACTTCTAAAGCCTTTGAAGAAGCTGTGGCAAGTTTGGAGGGAGCTGATAAAACAATAGCAATGGGCTCTGGTCTCGCGGCTATCTCAGCCGCAATACTATCTTTTGTTAGAGCTGGGGATCATATCTTAGTTTGTGATAACGCGTACTCTCCAACCAGAAATCTATGTGATCAATTTCTCGACCGATTTGGGGTAGAAACCACATATTATGATCCGCTGTTAGGTAATAAAATTAAAGATTATTTTAGGGAAAACACCAAACTTATTTATACCGAATCACCAGGTTCGCATACATTCGAGATTCAGGATATAGGATCTATAACTGAAATCGCTCATAAATCGGGAATTAAGGTCGTGATGGATAACACATGGGGAGCGGGCTATTTTTTTAGAGCATTAGATTATAATGTTGACGTTTCCATTCAGGCTGCTACCAAATATTATGTTGGTCATTCTGATGCAATGGCTGGCACAGTATCCATGTCTGGAGAAAACATTGAACCAGTGACAGATATGGTTGGAATACTTGGATATAATATTGCACCAGATGATGCTTATTTAGCTCTTAGGGGAATGCGGACATTAAATGTTCGCCTTAAAAAACACGAAAAAAATGCTCTGAGGATAGCCGAATGGTTAGTAGGTCGAGATGAAGTTGATAAAGTTCTCCATCCAGCATTGGAAAGTTGCCCGGGACACAAATTTTGGAAAAGAGATTTTTCAGGTTCAAATGGCCTATTTGGCTTAATCTTTAAGACTGAGAATGCTAATGCAATAAATATATTTATTGATAGCTTGGAATTATTTGGTCTCGGTGGTTCTTGGGGAGGTTGCGAGAGTTTAGTCCTTCCAACAAACGTTACGAGAACTGAAACATCATGGAAGCACAACCATAACAGCATTCGATTTCATGTTGGCCTTGAAGACCCCGATGATCTCATTAATGATTTGAAGTGTGCATTCGAACTTATGAATAAAAGTATATAATTAAGTGCAAGTTATAAATCTATTCCTATTTAACATCCGTTGAAATATTGTCATAGTAGTCAACTACTTTCCGGTTCTTAATTTAATAACTTAATTTTTTAATAGTAAATACAAAGTAGCTACAAACTATCAGAGGCCCTTGACAGTTTCTTTTTAAAAGACGATTTTTTATTGATGACGAATAAAAAAATAATTGAACAACTTATTAATACATTAACCTTTGATCAGAATGGTTTAATACCCGCAATCGCTCAACAGTATAATACTGGTGAAGTATTAATGATGGCTTGGATGAATAAAGAGTCAATTTCAACGACCCTTTTGGAGAACAGGGTAGTTTATTGGTCACGTTCACGCCAGAATTTATGGCGCAAAGGCGATACATCTGGTCAAATTCAGGAATTAATAGAGTTTCGATGGGACTGTGATACGGATTCATTGTTGCTCCAAGTTAATCAAACAGGAGTAGCTTGCCATACCGGTCGGCGGACGTGTTTCTTTAACGCGGTAAGGGATGATAAAATAGAAGTAATTTCAGATGTGAAAATTGAACCTGATATCTTATATAAACAGTAAATATATGGTGATCTTTCCACGAATTCTTTCTATTATGTTTTTTTGTGTATTCTTTACTACGGTTTATTCCGTTACCAACAAAACAAAAGCGAGTAAAATCCTTGTTTTTGCAGCCTCCAGTTTAACATCACCTCTTCAGGAAATAGCTCGACGTCATTATTACTCATCAAAAAATAAAGTTCGTTTTTCTTTCGCATCAAGCTCCACCTTAGCTCGTCAAATACGTGAAGGAGCGCCTGCACATTTGTTTATTTCAGCAAATCA
>MDTB01208471.1_pt1 | contig 17818 bp, 15 predicted proteins | sample 811161 | NCBI WGS metagenome assembly MDTB01 (sample SAMN05326650, study PRJNA326480) | marine metagenome | isolation source: seawater | place: Mediterranean Sea | collected 2009
CGGCACCAATGCGACGGTGCTTGGATTGGATGGTTCGGTACTCCGCGAGGGCACCAACGGCTGGACCTGCATGGTGGGTAACCCGCGCCCTGCGCCTGAGGGTGGTTGGCCTGCGGCTCACGACGCTATGCCCGTGTGCACGGACGATGTGGGCATGAAGTGGATGAGCGACTTCATGGCGGGTAAGGAGCCTGAGATAGCGCGCGATACCTTCATGTGGATGCTTCACGGCGACGTGGGTGAGGACAATACCACCGCCGGGGTACTCAATAAGGCTGACGCCAAGGACCCTTCACAGTGGATCGAGTCGGGTCCGCATTTGATGCTTCTGCCCCGCGATCCCTCATCCCTGAATGGCATGAGCGACGACTTCAACACCGGCGCGCCCTATGTGATGTTTCCGGGTACGCCAGGTGCGCATGTCATGATCCCGACCGACGGTTACTACGAGTATCAGGATCCACAATAAACCCCGGGCCGGGGCTGCCTGCGTGTGAGCCCCGCCACTCAAGGAGAACACCGATGACAGTGATCAAAACGACAGCGCTTGCGCTCATAGCCTTGCTAATGTCCGCGACGGCGGCAGCGGGCCACCACGAAAAAGGCGAGAGCCCCAAGCTGGCGGCCAAGCCTGGGCAGATTGTGATTGTTTACTACTGGCCCTGCGCCGATGTGGATAGCGGAATGGCCTTGCTCAAGGAAATGATTGCCTATGAGCGTGACGCTTCACCCTATCCTTACTCGGCGTCACCGGCGATCCATGCAGACGGCGCGTTAGTGTCGGTTGATGTGCATTCTTCTGCCGAATCAATGGAGAAGGCCGTTGCCTGGCAGGAGGCTGACGCAACGTGGCAGGCGCAGTTCGCCGAGATGGCAGCTGCTTGCGGTTCAGCGGATGACCTTTCGGTCAATGTGTTGACGATGCAATAAGCCTAATGCGGTAACAAAAAGCCCGGCAGCTGCCGGGTTTTTTATGATTCGTTCATTGATGTTCCAATGAGCCAGGAAGGTTACATCTGGTCTGATTTTTCATCTCGTTCTTCACGAACTTGTTTCCGATGCTCCCAGATGGCATAGGCCGCGCCCACGACCGCTAGTGCGACTAATAGCAATACCTGCGTGAGGCTGAACCCATACAGGCCGCATTCGGTGAGGCGCTCGATAAAGGAATAGGTGCTGACGGGGCATTCCATGGTTCGCTGGCTCTTGCGGTCCAAGGGTTAGTGTACGCGCTTATAGATCCTTCTCCACGAACAGTGCCCGGCAAAGGACTGTTCTTACTGGTGAGCTTGGTGCTCACATAGCCGCCCCGGGTTTCCATTGCTTGTGCTAACCCGAATTCGTCCCCTTCCGGCGCAACCGCGTCGGCAAGAGCCAATATGGCGGCTAGTCTAAAATTTCTCAGGGCGTCGCTAGTATTCACTGTTCTAACGAAAAAGTGTGCGAATGCCTTAATGTCAAAAATTAAAGGTGTCCTATAGACATAATTAAATTTGAGGTGTATTTTCTCTAAAAAAGGGATGTCGTAGCGAATAAAAATGCCCAACGCTCGAGACATCAGTAGCCGCCTGGCTGCTGTCATGATGAATCACAGAGCACTGTCATCAGTGTTGCTGCTCATTGTGACCTTGTTTTTCGGTTGGGGCCTGCAAGGCGTAGAGCTGAGAACGATATTCTCGGACCTATTGCCTAAGAATCACCCGTTCGTTCAAACCTACAAAGACCATCCAAATTTTGGTAATCCGCTGACGGTTACCGTCATGATCAAAGCGAAGGAAGGGGACATTTTTAATCCCGCCACACTGCAGAAAGTGTGGGACATCACTCGCGATATCGATCTGGCTCCAGGTGTCGATCACGACCAGATCCTATCTGTCGCTACCGAAAAAGCCCGCTACTCACGTGCTACGCCATTTGGTATCGATAGCCAGCCTCTGATGGGCGACAGAGCGCCTGCCGATGCTTCTGAAGTGGCCGAATTTCGTGAGCGGCTTAAAAAAGCGCCAAATGCTCGAGCTTTCTTGGTGTCTGAAGATCAGACCGCCGCATTGGTCACGGCAACGTTTATTGAGAGGAGGCTGGAATACGCCGACGTCTTCGATTACGTCCAGACCTTGGCTGCATCCAATCGTGATGCTGGACACGATATTTACGTGGCAGGTCAGCCGATCCTGACCGGGTGGGTGTACAGCCACCAAGTAGAAATGCTCAGCATTTTCGCTGTGACAACGGCCGCGCTCGTTCTCTCGCTAGTGCTGTATATGTCCAACCTCGCTGGCGTCGTCACACCTTTGCTAACGAGTATTGTGGCGGCGATCTGGGGCTTTGGCTTTGTTGGATGGTTGGCCAAACCGATCGAGCCGCTAATCATGGTCGTGCCGCTCCTGCTAGTGGCACGATCTTTTAGTCACTGCGTGCAATTTGTAGAGCGTTACTACGAGATTTATCAACAATGTGCGAACAAGCAGGAGGCCGCTGAGCGCGCGCTCCGCGTGATGATGGCGCCGGGATTCTTGGGCATTCTGACCGACGCAGCCGGATTATTCCTCATCATGGTGGCGCCGATTCCCGCGATGGAGCGCTTCGCACTGTTCTGCGGATTTTGGGCGTTGATCCTGTTCCCAACCAATGTGTTGTTGTCGCCGATTATTCTGTCTTGGCTACCAGAGCCGAAAAATGTGCAGCGCATTCTTGGTGCGGATGCGCAGGGTGGGGGTAGTCATCGCGTCATATATCGATTGCTGGGCGCTATCGGTCGACTCAGTCACGGGTCGAGCGCCCGTTTTACTGGGCTCGCGCTGATTGCGGCGGTTGTTTTCAGTGTTACGCAAGTCTTGCAGATCAAGGTGGGCAACCCAGTCGAGGGTTCTAACTTGCTCTGGGAGGAGTCGGACTACAACCAGGCGGTTTCGCAGATAAATCGGCACTTTGCCGGCCTCAACACTTTAGAAATTGTGTTTGAGGCAAAAGATCCCAACAACCCTAGTCGGGTGTCTCGTCAAGCAGATACCGTATTCTCAATGCTGTCGCTACAGAGCGCTCTGGAGCAGGGTGACTCTCCACCGGTGGCCACGTTGTCCTTCGCCGATTATTTGCCCGAGGCCAATCGTTTGTTCAGTGGCGGGCACCCCAAATGGTCGCCACTGGATCCCGATCAACGTGCGGTCACGGCTGCGGCGAGTGCGGTGATGGTTGGCACAGGGCCGAAAGCGTTTCTCCACGTCACGGATTTCGTGCAGCAGAACTCAACCGTCTCGCTTTGGTACAAGGACAACAAACAGGAAACCGTTGACTTGGCACTGGAGCAAGCTCGCCAGGCAGTTGCTGAGGTGGGTATTGATCACGACGCATTCTCGGTTCGTCTGGGCACGGGCACCATTGCACTGCAGCAGTCGATTAATGACACCGTGGATTACTACCAGTGGGTCATTTTAGGTTTGTTGAATGTTGTCATCCTGATTACCTGCAGCTATGCCTATCGCTCGATCGTTGCGGGCATCCTGTTGCTCATTCCAGTCAATATCTCGAACCTTTTACTGGGTGCTGTGATGGTGCAACTCGGTATTGGATTGGATGTGAACACCCTTCCGATTACCGCTATTGGCGTGGGTGTTGGCATCGATTACGGCATTTATTTGCTCAGTCGTCTTTGCGAGGAATTCTCAGACACTGGTGACCATGCCGCAGCCATTGATCGTGCCGTAGCGACAACTGGCAAGGCGATTTTCTTCACGGCGTCGATCGTACTGATCGCGATTTTGCCCTGGTACTTCCTGTCTGACCTGAAGTTCCTCGCCGATATGGGCCTCCTCTTAGTGATGGTGATGCTGATCAATATGGTGATCGCATTAATCGTTATCCCGCTGGAGATCTGGTTTGTGCGACCCAAGTTTCTGGGGTCGAAAGATTTGTTGGTACTAGAACGAGAGAGAGAAATCTCGGAGGAAATGACTTTTTCTTTTTCGTCATGACATGGGTGTGCGGCTCGACGTCAGTGTCGCGCGAGCAATGATTTAAAAACGATAAATAGGTGAGAAAACTATGCATATCAAAAAATACGATCGCAACTACAGCAGACGCCATTTTCTCGAGACGGTGAGCAAAGGCGCCATGGGTGCTGGTGTACTCGCGCCACTCTGGCCCTTGATCTCAAACGCTCAGGACATCACCAAAGCTTACCCAGACGAACTGCTATCGATCGAGGGATATACCAAGGGAAAGGTGAGCACTGGTGACATGATCACCGCTGACAACGTCGAGTACGTTAAGGACTTGCTGGATCCGATTGCCTATATCGAAGTCAAAGATATGGGCCGCCAGATCAAAATCGTGAAGTCCACTACTGATGTCACGAAGCTTTTCCCGCATGAGTATCTTGAAGCAACACTGCGCAATCAGGGTCAGGCGATGCTCGATGAAAATGGCAACGTCATGACGCAGGACGGGTCGCCTTGGATCGGCGGCAATCCTTTCCCCGATGCTAAAAACGGACTCGAGGCATATGCCAACCTGACACTGAGCTGGGGCCGGCACGATCAGGCGCTCTATGCCATCAGAGACTGGGATATCGGCCCTGATGGCTCAGAGCAGTACCAATACGATTTTTGCTGGTCGGAGCAAAACACCATTGGATTGGTGAACGATGACCAGCCTTACTGGCCGGGTCGCGAGGAAATCCTTCGATACAACTCTATCTGGTTTACCTATCCCAACGACTCTCGAGGCACTTCTTTCGTCAGTACTTGGTACAACGACCAGCGCAGGTTCCCTGATCTGTTCGGTTACATACCCGCCTTTAAACGCGTCCGACGATTCCCGTCCAGTCAGCGTTTTGAGCCTTTAGTGCCTGGCATCACGCTGTTCCTTTCTGATGGCTGGTGTGCGGGGGATCCCATGCTGACGTGGGGGAACTATAAAGTCGTGGAGCGCAAGCCAATGCTGGGCGGCGTGTCGGGGAACTGGCGCGGCAGCAACGCCAACTCGGAGCCCTCTGTACACGGCGGACCAAAAGGGAAGACGTTCTTTGAGACGTCGATGGAGTTGGTGCCCGAGTGTATCGTCGTCGACCTTGAGCCAACGGGATACCCGCGTGCGCCTGTTGGCAAGAAGCGTGTCTGGCTCGACACCCGAAACATGATGTTTACCAGTTGCGTGACTTACGACCGCCGCGGCGAGTTGTGGAAATCTGTAGAAGCGCCAACTAGTCAGTTCGTAGACGGTGATACCGTCAAGATGGATGGGAAGTATCCGGGCTGGAGCTGGACCCATTGCCATTGCCACGACATACAGACTAACCGTATGAGCCGCTTTTATCACTCCGAGAAGATTAGGGGTGGTTTTGAGTCTGGATGGAACCAGGGCGACTTGTACGACAAGTACATGACCGTTCCGGCGATCCGTCGCTTGGGTGCCTGACTCAGGTTCGTTCTCGATGTTGCGCCCGATATTTGGCTGTATCTGCCTGATTTCTGTGTCAATTGCTCCCGTTTTGGCGGGCACTGACGCGGAGGTCAAGGCTGTGAATCTGGGTACCGCACACGAAGCTTTGTATGGCCTTTGTCTGCGTGACTCTCGGGCCGTTGCAGTGGGACAGCATGGGCTCGTGCTGGAGTCGAATGACAGCGGTGACACCTGGACCGAGCTAGATCGGTTTACTGACGCCGCGTTACTGGATGTCGATTGCGGTGGGACCGCAGAGCTGTATGTAGGTCAGGGTGGTGAGTTATATCGCCGCCAGGATGGTGATTTTGAGGCTGTCGAATCAGGCACCGACGCCCGCCTGATGAGCGTAGCTCAGTCAACAGATGGCAGTGTGGCTGTTGCGGTCGGTGCTTTCGGCGCGATCCTCACATCTGCAGATTTTGGAAAAACCTGGCGGCGTTCGACCTTGGACTGGTTCGCCGTTCTCGACGATTACGTTGAGCCTCATCTCTATGACGTGCATGTGGCTGACGACGGTCAGATCACAGTCATTGGCGAGTTTGCATTGGTGATTCAGTCGCGCGATGGCGGCGTTACCTGGCAAAAACGACATCAGGGCGAGTCGTCTCTCTTCGGCCTTTATATCGATACCACGGGCACTGGATATGCAGTGGGGCAGGAAGGCGCGTTTCTGACCTCCGCAGATGCCGGCGAAACATGGGCGCCAGGCGCGACGCCAACCAATGACATCTTGCTGAGTGTTAGGCGCTCCTCTGACGGAGACATTGTCTCCTCAGGTATCCGCAAATTCATTGTCAGTCGTGATCAAGGTGCCACTTGGATTGAGTACGACAGTCCCGCTCTCACCATGGGCTGGTACCAGGGTCTGGAGCTTCTCTCTTCAGGGGAGACAGCGAATCAAGCGGTCCTGCTCGCTGGGCATCAGGCCAGCATTTTGAAAATTGAATTGAAATAAAAACACTCCTACAGGGGAATTGTGATGAAAAGAAATAATAAGAGCGGTAATCGCGCTCTCACCAAGGCGGGCCTCGTCGTACTGGCCGGGCTCTCCCAATCAGCACTCGCCATCGACTGGTACGTTTCGGGCTTTATTCGACAGGAGGGGGCTTACAGCATTGACAGCAGCAATGAGAACCCGTGGAACCAATCGGGGAATGTCTATAACGGCGTGGAAGCGCCCAATGCCGTTGAGCAGCTACTGGGCCTGACCCCCGGCACCGTCACCCGACCCGATTCATTTTCAGAGAGCAATGATTGGAACGTGATGTTTACCCGAGCGGAGCTCGACATTGACGCCACGTTCAATAGCAATCTTAAGTTCGTCGCAAAGGTCCGAGGACTCTACGCTTGGGATATCTACGATAGCGGACCCGGTGAGCCGAACTACTTCGAAACCCCGTTCCGGGGCGACTGTGCGACCCGACTGGAGGTGTGTGGTGAAGACTATATGGTCGACCTGCCTTCCTTCTATTTCGATTACAACTCCGGGCCCCTCTGGCTCCGTGTAGGCAACCAGCAAATCGCATGGGGTGAGTCGCTCTTCTTCCGTGTGCTGGATAACCCAAACGGTCTCGATCTGCGCCGACATTCCGCTTTTGACTGGGCGTCTGAAGAGTTCGCAGACAAGCGAGTCCCCGCACTAGGTATCCGCGGTAGCTACCGGTTCCAAAATGATTGGGAATTAGAAGGCTGGGTGCAGGAGTTTCAGCCAACGGTGCTGTCTGATCTGAATACGCCTTACAACCCCATCACTTCTACCTTTGTCGTGCATCAGGAAGCCACTTTCGATGATGTCGACGATGAGGTGAACTTTGGAGCCCGACTCCGGGGTCAAATCGGCGAGCTAGGTTTGCAGTTCACTTATACAGACCGCATGAATCCAGATGGTGCTTTCCGATGGACGGAAACAGGCATTAACGTCTTTGACCGAGCCGGGATTCCTGACCCCGGCATCGGTGGGCTTCTGTCCCAAACGCCTTTCGAGCCATTGTCGGGAGGGTTGGGCATTTATTCGGCGATTCAATGGATGACAGAGGCAGGCGGATCTCGGTTGGATGGCTCAAATCTGCAGGCTCTGTTGGATGACTTTCCCGCAGCGCAGATGTTAGTGAGTGGTGCGCTGGGTAACTTTGGCTTGCCACCCAATACACCGGTGAACAGCTACGAGTTATCAACACTGATTCTGGATGCTTTTTTCTCACCCAATTTGGGCTTGGGAGAATTTAGGGGACACATCGAGAGGACCTTTCATCGCGAGGAGATCTTTGGTTTTGGCGCCAACTACATGTTCTTTGGTGAGCAAGACTCTTTCCTCGATCAGTTGATTGTGCGCTTCGAAGCGACGTTTACTCCAGATCGCGTCTTCACTGATCCATCACTGTTGGGCGCTGATTTCCTGGTTGAAGACGAGTACATCACCTCGCTGGTGGTGGAGAAATATCATCGCTTCACGCAGAACTTCCCTGCCACCTACATGGTTTTCCAGTGGCTCCATAAGTCTGAGAGTGACATTTTTGGACGTCACCTCGATGGTTATGGGGCCAGTCCGTTTGGCCCCCCCACAGGACGCAGCAGTTTCAATGCCCTGTCTTTTGCTTTCCAGCAGCCGTCGCCAACTTTGAAGTGGCGAGCAGACTTCGCACTGCTGTGGGACCCAGAGGGCGGATATCTGATTCAGCCCGGGCTGCGCTACAAGCCGAGCAAGTCGATTAGCGCTGAGCTGTTCGCCAACTTCGTGGGCGGCGGTGACGACAACATGGATGCAATGTCGACATTTGATTTTGTCGAAGAGATCGCCGTTAGGTTGACCTATCAGTTTTAAGTAAGCGCCGGTCGTGTCTGGCATGCCCAAGTGAGTTAAACCCTTTTGGGCTCCGTTGATGCGACATACGCCAATCGAATTGGAGAGTAAACATGGTTAACAAAGTGGACTATAGCGCTGCCTTTCAACTGCATGGAAAGGTAGCCATTGTCACCGGTGCTGGCGGGAATCTGGGTGCCGAAATGTGCGCGGCATTGTCGGCAGTCGGTGCATCGGTCATCGCCACCGATGTTAATGAACAGGCGGTAAAGGCGGTTGCCGATCGCTTAAACGCAGAAGGCGGAGCTGTGACTGCCATGACCCATGACGTTACCGCTGAGGGTGAGTGGGAGGCCGCAGTTGAGCTGGCTGTCAGCACTTACGGCGGTCTCGATGTCGTCGTCAATGCCGCTGCGATCGTGCCGATGAACCTCTTGGCAGAGCTTAATGTCGAGGAATTTCGGCGTGTGCAAGACGTGAACGTGGCAGGCACTCTGTTGGGTTGTAAGCACGCGTTGCGCGCCATGCGCCCGGATGGTGCCAGTGGCCGCGGCGGCTCGATTATCAATCTGTCCTCGGTAATGGGGCTGTCAGGCTCGATTGCACTTGCCTCTTACAACGCATCAAAAGGCGCGGTGCGCCTGCTGTCCAAATCGGTGGCGGCCGAGTGTGCGCTGTTGAAAACCAACATTCGCTGTAACTCCATTCACCCGGGTGTTGTCGACAGTGACATGGGTTCTCTTTTTTACCAGCAGCTCACGGAATTAGGCGTCACTCCCAGTATGGAGGCGGCGGAGGCGGGGTTTCTCGCCGCGGTACCCATGGGAGAGCCGGCTCAACCTTCCGACATCGCAGCTGGAGTGGTGTATCTCGCCTCAGACGCAAGTCGCTATGTCACGGGCTCCGAGCTGGTCATTGATGGCGGCTTTAACGCCACTTAATTGAATTCTGTATGAAAGAGGAAGAAAAAATGTCAGATGATTTAGTAATTTCCGGTGATGAGTTTCACGCGCGCGATCTTGAGCAGGCCGCTGTGATTCGCAACCCCTTCCCTTACTACGATATGTTGCGCGACAAGCCGCTGCAATTTGGTGTGCGCGGGTATCCACCGGGCACGGTAGAGGGTATGGATGAGCCGATCCCAAGCTGGGCGGTTCTGAAGTACAAGGACTTGGTGCACGTTGCGTCGAATCACCAGATCTTCTCTTCTCGAGATCGCATGCAGGAAAAATCGGACGCGCCGACGCTGATGCTGGTCAACCATGACCAGCCTGAGCATACCTTCTTGCGGACCATCGCCAGAAAGGCGTTCTCGCCTAAGCGAGTCGAGACCGATGTAGCTCCATGGTTGCACGATACGATCGCCCACATGCTTAACGAGGAGGGTTCTGGCTACCTTGATGTCATGACGAACCTCGCTGCTGATCTACCAGCTCGCTTCATTGCGCGTCTGCTGGGTACCCCTGCCGAGGACTTTAAAAAGATCCGCGGATGGGCGGACGCCTACATGGGCACATCAACGATGACCACGGAAGAGAAGGCGGCGTCCAACGTGGAGTTGCATGAGTACTACACCGCACAGGTCGCTGAGCGCTACGACATGATCAAGCGTGGTCTGGCCGATGACGATTTGCTTACCGGGTTTATCACCGCCGAAGGTGATGGTGGTCGCAAGCTGACGCCCGAGGAGGTTGTGCGCTTCTGCATCACAATGGTCGCAGGTGGCGCTGAGTCAAGCGTTTTCCTGATAGGCAATCAGGTCGCAGCGATGCTAGAGATGCCTGAGCTGTATCAACAAATGCGAGAAGATCGCTCACTGGTCCGGCCGTTTCTTGAGGAAAGCATCCGTCGGGACGGTCCGATTCAGCGGCTGTTCCGCGAGACCCTCGAAGATACCGAAATCGCCGGGACACCGATTAAGAAAGGAGAGTGGGTATGCGTCTTCTTCGGCGCAGGAAATCACGATCCCGAAATGTTCGAAAATCCGCATGAGTTCATTCTCCATCGACCGAACGTCGGAAAAAACCTGACCTTCAGTCATGGCATTCATCACTGCATCGCATCACTTGTCGCCCGGAATGAAGCGGCAGGCATGATTAACGGCATCCTCGACCGCTATAAAGCGGTCGAGCCTGGAGACGGGCCTGTGACCTATCAGGACCGCAACTTCATTAACTTCGGACCCTCTAGTTGCCCTGTCAACTTTGTGCCGGCGTAAGAGTTGGAGGAATAGGCTATGTCTGACAATCAGAAAGCAGCAGTTCAAACGGATATGGTCGTCGTCGGAGCCGGCTTTGCCGGTCTCTATATGGTCCATAAGGCGCTGGAGCAAGGCTTATCCGTCCAGTGCTTTGAGGCTGGCGACGGAGTAGGGGGTACCTGGTACTGGAACCGATACCCTGGCGCCCGTGTCGATATTGAGTGTGTGGAGTACTCCTATTCTTTCTCTCAGGAGCTGGAGCAGGAGTGGGAATGGACAGAGCGCTACGCTGCGCAGCCCGAGATTGAGCGCTACGCCAATCACGTTGCCGATCGTTTCAACCTCCGGGAAAAAATCCAATTTGAGACGAAGGTCTTGTCCGCAATCTTTGACGAGGCCAGCGGGCGTTGGACGGTCACCACTGATCGCGGCGACGTCATCTCTGCACAATATTGCATCATGGCAACGGGGCTTATCTCCGCTCCGGTTGATCCGACCTTCGAAGGGCTAGATAGCTTCACTGGCGAGCAGTATATGACCAGCCGCTGGCCTCAGGAGGAGCCAACTTTTGTTGGCAAGCGGGTGGCGGTGATCGGCACCGGCTCCAGTGGTATTCAGGTGATCTCCGAGGTGGCTAAGGAAGCAGGGCAACTTTATGTCCTTCAGCGAACGCCTTCTTATGTTATTCCCCTGCAAAATCGTCCCGTGGACCGACAGCAAGTCACAAAGCTGAAGGAAAACTACCCCTCGCTTCGTGAGCTGCAGTTCGATTCCTTTGCTGGTTTCACGCTTGTGCATTCAGAGCTTGCGCCACTGCCCTCTCAGTCTGCGCTGGAGGTCAGTGAGGAGGAGCGCACAGTAGAATACGAGAACCGGTGGGCATCTGGCGGGCTATCTCCTTATTATGCGTACACGGACAGTCTGTTGGATGATGAATCTAACCAGACGCTCGCGGAATTCGCTCGTGAGAAAATCCGGGAACGGGTCAATGATCCCCAACTCGCCGATAAGCTCTGCCCCGACTATCAAATACTCACCAGACGGCTCTCACCCGAGACCGACTATCTCGAGGTTTTTAATCAGGAAAATGTCGAGCTTGTCGACTTGAACGACCGGCCGATCGAGCACTTCACGCCCAACGGCATTGTTGTGGGTGGCGAGGAAATCGAGCTTGACGCCGTGGTATTCGCGACGGGCTTTGATGTGATGACCGGCGCAATGGATCGTATCGATATTCGAGGCCGAGATGACCGAACGTTGAAAGCTCGTTGGTCCGAGGGGTTGACCAGTTACCTTGGCATGATGACGCATGGTTTCCCCAATCTCTTTTGGGTCAACGGCCCACATAGCCCCTTCTACAACCCGATTTTGTTGGCTGAATATCAAGGGGATTTCATTTGTAGCTTATTTTCTCAGGTCAGTGCGCAAAACGCGCAGCAGGTAGAGGCGGATGAGGACGCTGAGCGCCAGTACGTCCAGTTGACCAACGAGATTGGCAACATGACGTTATTCCCTAAGTCAGATAACTACTATATGGGCGACAACATTCCCGGTAAGCCACGCAATGTTGTGTTCTTTTTCGGCGGATTCCCGCTTTACCGAGAGCAGTGCAGTACCGCGGGTGCTGATCTAAGTGGTTTCTCTATTTCATAAAAATGCATAACTGATAGGAGTGATAACAGATGTCAGACGGTGGAATCGAAAGTAAATTCTTGATGAGTATCGACATCAGTTTTGAACCGCCAGTAGTGGCAACACCCGGTTTGGTGGTCATCAATGTTACGGGCGGGAGCTTTGAGGGTCCGGAGCTGAAGGGTGACATGATTGGACCGGGTGGTGATTGGGCGCGCGTCCAGGACAATGGCAACTGGAAGATCGACGCTCGCCTTGCCATGCGGACCGATGATGGGGAGACGCTTTACTGCTACTACGGTGGCGTGGTCAGGATGACTGAGGAACTTGCTGCACGGTCGGCAGCGGGCGAGGTGTTAACTGATGCAGATATGTATCTCCGATCTGCGCCCAATTTCGAGACCAGTTCTGAGAAATATGGCTGGCTAAACGATATTATGGCGGTTGGCAAGATGACCCGGTTTGGCGCAGGGCAGCTGAATTATCAGGTCTATGAAATATTGTGATTGGCTACAAGGCCATCAATGACTAGGAATTGAGTTGTATGAAAATATTGGTCACTGATAGAAACGGCGACGAGCATGAAGTTGAAGCTACGGCAGGAGAGCCGCTGATGTTTGCCCTTCGTGCTCAGGATCTGGTGGACGCGACCTGCAGCGGTTCATGCTCCTGTGCCACCTGCCACCTTTATATTGAGCAGGAATGGCTGGGCAAGCTCGCCCCGCCGTCAGAGGATGAGGAAGAAGTCATTGAGTTCCTAAACTTTGGCAGCGAGAACAGCCGATTGTCTTGCCAACTCACGGCCTCGGAAGATCTCGATGGCCTGCGAGTGACCGTCGCCCCAGAAGAAGGTTTTTAGGTGACTACTGGACGCGGAAAGGGCCTGGATAAGACTCGAAAATGTCGTAAGTCCGCGAAAAGATGTGTGCAACCATGGCGATTTCATCGTCACTGAGTTGGTCTACGAGGCCCTGTAGATAATCCACGCCGCTTGCGGTCAGGCGCCGAATGAACTCACCGCCCTTTATGGTGAGCTGCACCGTCTTCTCCCGACCGGACTCTGGACTTTCGTTGATTGTCAGTAAGGCCATGTCCTCTGTGGTCAAGGAGCGGATGGCTTTTGAGACCGAGCTGCTGGTGATTTCAAGCCAGCTACTGAGCGCAGTCTCAATACGTTTGCGGGGCATTGTTGACTGGCCTTCACCTTCAGCGAAGATCAGCAGCAGAATAATAATTTGCTGCCGACTCAGGCCGGAGCTGCTGCGCATGATCTGCTCTAGTTTGTTTCCGGCTTTATAGTGGATCGGGAAAAAAATATTGAGCTGCATGAGTGTGGCGTATTCTTGGGGGACACTGGGTAGCTCCTCCCATGAAAAGCTCCGCTCAGCCATTTGGCTCGTCAAAGGATGGTGCAATACCGATTCTTGAGGCGCAGCGTCGGCAATGGGTTCGCCTGCGTCGATACGCTCCTGATCAATCATTTTGCCGAATATCGTAGTGACCTTGGTGTAAATGTAGAGGCAGACGTCAACCTCCTCTTCCCACTGCGACATGTTTTCCAAAAACCAATCGCACATCGCAGAGCCATTCCGTGTCATTTGCTGCATGAAGCGCAGGCCTGCGGGAGTCAGTTCGATTAATTTCTCGCGGCCGGAACTGGGATGCTCCGTGATATTCAGAAGGTTGATGTCTTTTGAGGCCAACGCTCTGATAGCTTTGGAAATGGCGCTACTGCTAATGTCGTACCAACCGGTCAATTGTTTTTCGACATATTTACGTGGGATCGATCTGCCGTCGACGCCCTCTGATCTAATGATCCACAGTACAGCGATTTGATGCCGATCTAGCCGATCGTCAGTTCTGAGCGTGTCCTGAACCTTCATGCCAACCACATAGTGGACTCGGTAGAGCAGTTCTAGCAGCCGCTGTGGCGCCTCGGATCGAGTGATCGACTGCACCTTGCGGTGTGTTTTTTCGGATTGTTTGGGCATATCTCGACTACTGACCATCTCCCCCCCCGTAATTCTGTCACGGAGCGAAAAAAATTTGAATAATTAGGAATATTTCTTTTGTTGATAATATCATTATGACAGTATAACGCCGGTTTAGCGAGGTTTTGCTTGCTAAACGTCAGGCTAGCGGGGGGAGTTTCATGACCAATATCGTCATCGTCGGTGCGGGCCAGGCAGGCGGTAGCGCGGCACTTCAACTCCGGTCTGCAGGCTTTGAGGGCGCCCTCACGTTAATTGGTGCTGAGCCTCATCCCCCCTACGAGAGGCCCCCTCTATCTAAGGCCTACCTGACGGGTGATCTCGCCTATGACAGTCTACTTTTGCGTCCATTAGAGTTTTACGGCGATCAGAATGTCCAGTTGCTGACGGACACCTCGGTGACCTCGATCAATCTAGTGGAAAAAGTTGTGATGACGTCAGATAAGCAAGCATTGCGGTTTGATAAGTTGTTGCTGGCAACTGGTGCGCGACCTCGTCAACTTCCTATCTCGGGTGCTGACCTGCCTGGGGTGCACTACCTGAGAACACTTGGTGATGTTGCCGCCTTACAAAACACGATGCGGCGAGCGCAGAACGTATGCTTGATTGGTGGCGGTTATGTGGGGTTAGAGTTTGCGTCCGTGGCGCGCAAGGCCGGGTTGAAGGTCACGGTATTGGAAGCGGCCGATCGATTGCTCCAGCGCGTCACCACCCCCGAGATGAGTGAATACTTTGCGGATCTTCATCGGTCACACGGTGTAGAGGTCTGTGTCGGGGCGCGCATTCAAGAAATTCAAGGTGCCCACCAAGTCGAGCGTGTCGTTTGCGAGCACGGGACGGTGACTGCTGACTTGGTATTAATCGGGATTGGTGCGCAGCCCAACGTCGAGATCGCGGAGGCGGCGGGGCTAGCCTGCGATAACGGTATTCAAGTTGACGAGATGTGCCGCAGCTCGCACCCTGATGTTTTTGCGGCGGGAGATTGCACCAACCACCCCAATGCCTTGCTCAAGCGGCGTCTGCGGCTCGAGTCGGCACCCAACGCAACGGATCAAGCTCGCGTGGCGGCGACCAATATGATGGGTGCCAACGAAACTTACTGCACCGTGCCCTGGTTTTGGAGCGATCAATACACGTCCAAATTACAGGCTGTGGGTTTCTCCTCAGATGGCACCCAAAGCATTTGTCGTGGCGATAAAGCGGCGCATCAATTTGCCATGTTTTACTTGAAGGAAAACCGGTTGGTCGCTGTGGAGGCGATTAACTCTGCCAAAGCTTTCATGGCAGGCAAGCGATTGTATGGCCATGAGTTGGATCCAGATCAGCTGGCAGATCCGGCGACCGATTTACGTTCGTTGATCAAGTCGGTGGCTTAATGCATCCCGTCCTGACTCGACTGCTAATCGTTCTTACTGTCTGGCTAGAACGGTAACGCAATGCATATCCGACGTTTCGACCGGGCTTTCTCTCGCCGACACTTTCTGAGTGAACTGTCGAGAGGTATTTTACGGACGGGTGTACTCTTGCCTCTGTGGCCGACGTTGGCAGCAAAGGGATCCGCGGACGGTGTTTATCCCGATGAACTGATGTCGCTTACTTCTTATACGCGAGGGGCGATTCAGGAAGGTGACACCATCAGTGCGGACAATGTTGAGAAGGTCCGCGATCTACTTGACCCGATTCAATATTTGCAGGTCTCCGAAATGGGGCGCGAGCTCCGGGTCGTCCCGCCCACTCAGGATATTTACCGGCTGAGCCCCTGGGAATACATCGAAGCGACGCTGCGGCATCAGGGTAGGGCACGATTTGCAGACGACGGCAACGTCGTGACGACTGAGGGTGATCCTTGGATAGGTGGAAATCCTTTTCCCGATCCGCAGTCAGCCAGTGAGGTATTTGCGGGAGCGACATTGAGTTGGGGTCGTCACGATGTATCTTTCTATGCGGTGAAGGAGTATGACCTCGACCCCGATGGGAAGGTCTCGTACGAGTATCAGTCTTGCTGGGTTGAGATGAACGCGACAGGACGAATCGTGCTCGAGCCCAAACCGTACATGAAGGGTCAAAAGGACAAGCTGCGCTTTCAATCAGTTTTTTTTCTGACCCCCAGCGACAGTCGCGGCACTTCTTACCTGAACATATGGCCCTATGATCAGAATCGTTACCCCGAGCTGCACGGCTATTTACCAGCCTTTAAACGTGTCAGGCGCTTTCCAACAAACCAGCGGTTTGAACCGATGATACCGGGCTCGACTATATATCTGTCAGACGCTTGGGCGGCGGGTGACCCGTTTCTCACATGGGGTAATTACCGGTTCGTGAAACGCGGGCCAATGCTTGCGGCCATCAACAGTGGCTGGCATGCGGATGACGAGAATTGGCAGGGCACAGTTCATGGCGGCCAGCAGGGCAAAACCTTCTGGGACACGTCTGTAGAGTTGATACCCGAGGTGCTGGTTGTAGAGGCCGAGCCTACCGGGTACCCGAGAGCCCCGGTCGGTAAAAAACGCGTCGCATTCGATGCGCGCACGCTGTTGCCGGTGAGCATGGTGAGCTACGACCGACAGGGCAAGATTTATCGATCTTTTGATGGCGCCTTTTCACTATACGACAACGGTGAGCAGCGGGTTATGGATGGTGCTCATCCCTACTGGTCCTGGACGCGCGTCCACGCCCACGATGTGCAGACCAACCGCGTGACCCGCCTAGAACAAGTAAAAGAAGTGGTGGGTGGCTATCGCTCAGAGGCAAATAACCCAGACGCCTACGATCGCTTTCTAACTAAAGGTGCTTTGCGTCGAATGGGCAGCTAATTCCTAATTTCCTAGCGCTGTCTCAAGAAAACCGACAACCTTCAAATTGTACTTTGTAGACTCCTCCAGCGGCGGAGAGTGCCCCGACAGTTCAAATTCCACGGTGGTCGTATTAGCGTTGAACTGCGCCACAGCGCGACAAATTGCTGGATCTACCAGCACGTCATGCGCGCCGACGCAGCTCAAGATAGGGCAGGTGAGCCTCCCCAGAGCCTCTCGTTGATCTACCTCTCCAAGCTCGGCCAGCAGATTGGTTGCGGAAGGGGAGGAGTCCATAAATACACCCCAGAGCCATGACACAAGTTCTGTGTTGCTGTGCTCGCTGACACACCCCTGAGCCAAATTTTGGAGCACGGCAGGCCGGTCAACCGCTAGCGCCGCGATGATTTGCTCGAAATCCTCGTGAGTCGACCCGAGCTCCAGACCTGCTTTGTGCGTGTAGATGGGTGTCGCGGCTGCAGTCAGTATCAAGCCTTTACAGCGTGAGGTGAGTTTTGTGGCGGCAATCACGGCGACCGCGCCACCAAAGGACCAACCGTTGAGCACGACGTCGGTGAGCTCGAGTGCTTCCACTAAAGCAACCACGTCATCAGCGACGGCCTCTAGTGTCATGGTTTCGAAGTCTTTGTCAGATTGCCCGCACCCGCGAGCATCAATCGTGACGACTCGGAATCCTGCTTGCGCCAGCCCTAGCGTGTTCGAGTCCCATGCGCGGCAGCTCAATCCCCAAGCGTGAATCATGACTACTGCAGCCGAGCCCTGACCATAGTCCTCGTAGTAGATTTGTTTTGACCCTTCTCTCTGAATGACTGCCATCGGTGACTCCTTGGTATTTCCACCCTTCGTTGCAGGCCTCAAGTTGAGGTGACGATGCAACGTGAGAGGCCCATAAAGCGTCATTTCAGTATATTGCTAAATATTAAATATGTCTAAATAATAC
>MDTB01085600.1_pt1 | contig 17817 bp, 13 predicted proteins | sample 811161 | NCBI WGS metagenome assembly MDTB01 (sample SAMN05326650, study PRJNA326480) | marine metagenome | isolation source: seawater | place: Mediterranean Sea | collected 2009
CAAAGTCTTGATATTAGCTTAGTGTGCAAAATTACGAAAATTATGAGTAAGAATATAAAAACATTATCTTTAAGATTATTAATTTCTCAGAATTGAGAGCTTACACTTCTAATAAAAAGATTAATAAATTACTTAAGAAAGTTGATTCTATTGGTTTAGTGCCAACAATGGGATCTTTACATAATGGACATTTATCATTAATAAAAAAAGCATTGATAAAAAATGATAAAGTAATTGTATCAATTTACGTGAACCCCAAGCAATTTAATGATTACAATGACTTAAAAAAATATCCGCGTGATATAAGAAATGACCTAAACAAGCTAAAAAACTTTGACAATATTGTAATTTTTGCACCTAATGATAGCGATGTTTACAAAAAGGGGGAAAGAGTTAAGAATTTTAATTTTGGCAAAATTTCAGAAGTTATGGAAGGGAGGCTTAGGCCAGGATACTTTGATGGTGTTGGAACTATTATTGAGAAACTTTTAAAAATATTTAAACCTGACAATGTATATTTCGGTGAAAAAGATTTTCAGCAGCTTCTATTTATTAAAACGTTAGTAATAAAACTTAAATTAGATGTAAATATTATTAGTTGTGAGACAATTAGGGAAAGTGATGGTCTTGCAATGAGTTCAAGGAATCAATTTCTAAATAATGCAGAAAGAGAAAGTGCTAGCCAATTAATTATATTACTAAAAAAAGCAAAAGAACTGTATGGGACTTCAGATCTAGAGGCAATAAAGAATAATATCTTGAAAGAGGCACAGTTAATTAATAATTTGCAAGTTGAGTATTTTGAAATACTTAAGCTATCAAATCTTGTAAATATTTTTGAACATAAAAAAGAAATCAGAGCATTTATTGCATGTAGAGTAGGAAATACTAGACTAATTGATAATATTAGAATTTAAGTTTTGAAAAAACAACTAAGAATATTAATTCCAATAATACTAGGTATTTTTTTTATTTATCTTACCTACAATATAACAAGTGAGGCTGAGAGAATTTTAATTTGGAACTACATTAGATCTGCAAAAGCGGAATATATTATTATTGCGATGATCTTTGGAGCATCTGCTGATGTAGTACGAGGTATTAGATGGCAACTTTTATCTAAAGCTATTGGATATAAGTCCATTACAATTAATAGTATAGCTAGTGTGTTTATGTGCTATACTTCTAATATGGTTGTACCAAGATCTGGAGAAATTGTTAGGGCAACTGTGTTGAGCGAATATAATAATATTCCTATTGGTAAAACATTTGGAACAATTGCAGCTGAAAGAATGATTGATATTTCTATATCAATTTTAATACTTTTAATTGTTTGGACACTTCAATATGAAATAATAATTGAATCTTTTTTTGAAGACAATTTTTTATATTTTCTTGATAGTAACATTTGGGTTATTTTAAGCTCATTTATTATACTTCTTGCAACTTTATTTATTTTAATATTAATATTTAAAAAAATTAAGCAGTTTTTTAAAAGTATTTTAGAGGGTTTTTTTTCTTTGACTAAACTCAGAAAAAGACTTTTTCCATTTATTTTATTTTCTATACTCATTTGGTTACTCTATATACTGGCTTTCTTTACAATTAAATTTTCAGTCTTAGAATTGAGTATTATTAACAATGGACTTATTTTCCCAGCTTTTGTTGTTGGAGTTTTTAGCATATCATTATCTAACCATGGTCTTGGTGTATATCCACTAGCTATATCTTTATTTTTAGCAAATTTTAATATAGATACCGAGATAGGATTAACATATGGATGGCTTGCATGGTCATGCCAAGCTATTGTAACTCTTATTTTTGGAGGTCTTTCCTTTTTTGTGCTACCTTTGTTAAAGACAAGAAGTTGAAATGGAAAAAATTATCAAACAATTTTTGTCAGAAGTAAGTTTAAGAAACCAAAATGAGCCTGAATTTATGCAGGCAGTTACTGAGGTTGCTGAAACTGTAATCCCATATATAGTCTCGAAGGATATTTATTACGGACAAAACATCTTACTAAGAATGGTAGAGCCAGAAAGAGTTGTTTCTTTCAGAGTTGCTTGGATTGATGATAATGAAGAAATTCAGGTAAATAGAGGTTACAGAATTGAGATGAACTCTGCAATTGGTCCTTACAAAGGTGGATTAAGATTTCATCCATCTGTAAATATGAGCATTCTAAAATTTCTAGCCTTTGAACAGGTATTTAAAAATGCGCTTACCACACTTCCTATGGGTGGTGGAAAAGGTGGGTCAGATTTTGATCCAAAGGGAAAATCTGACACTGAAGTTATGCGTTTTTGTCAAAGTTTTATGACAGAATTATTTAGACACATTGGTCCTAATAAAGATATTCCTGCTGGAGATATTGGGGTTGGAGGAAGAGAAATTGGGTATTTATTTGGACAATACAAAAGATTGAAGAATGAATTTTCTGGAGTCTTAACAGGTAAAGGTGTTTCTTGGGGAGGGTCTCTTATTAGACCAGAAGCTACAGGGTATGGTGTGGTTTATTTTATAAATGAAATGTTGAAAGCTAATAATGATGGTTTAAAAAATAAATCTATTGTAATTTCTGGTTCTGGAAATGTTGCACAATATGCAACAGAAAAGTGTATAGATATGGGAGCTAAAGTGCTAACTCTATCTGATTCGTCTGGATATATATACGATAAGAATGGAATTAATAAAGAGAAACTGAAGTATATAATGGAACTTAAAAATGTGAAACGTGAAAGGATTTCAGAGTATGTGAAAAAATACTCCGAGGCTAATTTTTATTCTAACAAGAATCCATGGTCTATTATATGTGATATTGCTATACCCTGTGCGACAGAGAATGAACTTAATCTCACAGACGCAAAAATATTAATAAAAAATGGATGTAAAACAGTAGGTGAAGGAGCTAACATGCCATGTACATCTGATGCTATTGCTTTATTTCTAAAAAATAAAATTAAATATGCTCCTGGCAAAGCATCTAACGCAGGAGGCGTTGCTGTCTCTGGATTAGAGATGGCTCAAAACTCTCTGAAATATACCTGGTCAAGAGAAGTCGTTGATGGTAAGTTAAAAGAAATCATGTCTGATATTCATGCATCATGTTTAGATTATGGTTCGCATAAAGATCATGTAAATTATGTTCAAGGAGCAAATATTGCTGGCTTTGTTAAAGTAGCTGATGCAATGCTAGCGCAAGGTGTAGTTTAGTCTAAATGTCAAATTCAAGAGCTCTTGTAATAAAGTCTATAAAACAAGGTGAAACTAGCTCAATAGTTTCTTGCTATCTTGAAGATATTGGATTTAAATCATTTCTAGTTAAAGGATTATACAGCAAAAAAAGATCAAAATTTAGTAAAGCACACTTCTTCCCACTAAATGTTATTAGTTTAAATTATTCCTACATTAAGAATAGAAATTTAGGATATATAAAAGAAGTAAAATCAGAAATTATGTTCAAATCAATTTATACTGATATTCAAAAAAGTTCAGTAATAGTTTTTCTCTCTGAAATTCTCAATAGTGTGTTTAGGGAAGAGCTTCAAGAAAATAAAGATTTATTTGATTTTTTACTTAACAGTCTATTGTGGTATGATAATACTAAAAATTGTAATATTTTTCATATTAAATTTTTAATAGAGCTTACAAAGTTTATTGGTTTTTTTCCAAATGTTAAAAACAAAAATGATAACTATTTCAGTCTTGAATCTGGTTCAACAACAAATACTGAACCAATAAATGAAAGCATAAAAGGAGAAGACTTAAAGTTATTCAATAATTTGTTAGGCATGAAATTTGAGGATTTAAATAAAATGAGTGTCGGTAAAGAGTCCAGAACCAGAATTCTAAATAAGATAATTGACTATTATTCTTTACATTTACAAACGTTCAAAACACCTAGATCTATTAATGTATTTACTGAAATTTTTAAATAAATTGGCTAATATTCAAAATCTTGTAATTTTATTTTTCTTAGTTTTAAGTCAATCATACAGTCAGCAAATTTCTTTAAAAGACCAGACAACGAACGAAAACCTTCCAGATGTTGTCATATACAATGAGGATAAATCAAAGTCAATAATAACTAATAATAACGGAGTTGTAGATTTAGAAATTTTCTCTGAAAATGAAAAAATATTTTTTCAACTACTCGGTTATTCAATTTTGGAAAGATTTAAAGAAACTATCTTTGATGGAAGTGTAATATATTTACAAGAGAAAACCCAAGCACTTGAAGAAGTAATCTTATCTATAGCTAGATCAGAATCAAATGCAAATCAAGTCGCTGAGAAAGTATCTGTGATAAAATCTGCAGATGTTTTTTTAACATCCCCAACATCTGGCGCTGAGTTGCTTGAACTTAGTCCTGGAGTAAGAGTTCAAAAGAGTCAAGGAGGAGGTGGAAGTCCCATAATTAGAGGATTTGAAGCAAATAGAGTATTAATTGTTGTTGATGGAGTGCGAATGAATAATGCTATATACAGATCTGGACATCTCCAAAACTCAATAACAATTGATCCAAATAACATAGAAAGAGTTGAGGTGATTTTTGGTTCATCCTCAGTAGGTTATGGATCAGATGCTATGGGTGGTGTTATCCATTACTATACAAAAACACCAATTTTAAAAGCTTCAAAAAAAATAAATTCAAGTTTTACTTCAAATTATTCATCTGCCAATAAATCAATCTCTAATAATTATATTGCAAACTATAGTAAAGATAATTGGGGTAGTTTAACATCTTTGACTATTTCTAAATATGGAGATATTAAAATTGGAAAGAATAGGAATCATGGTTATGATAACTGGGGGTTGACACCCATATTTTCAGAAAACTCAAGATATAATTATTACCCTGAACCAACAGTTAATAAAAATGAAAATATTCAAAAAAATACCGAATACAGTCAAGTTGATTTATTTCAAAAGTTTTTATTTAAGATTGGAGAAACTAACATATTAAATGTTAATTTTCAGTACTCTGAATCTAGTGATATTGATAGATATGATCAATTAACTATTCCAATGGGCAACTCACTTAAGTTTGCTGAATGGTATTATGGACCCCAAAAAAGATTCTTAATCTCTCCCAGTTTAAAAATTTTTCCTGAAAAAAAATTCATGAAGAAAGGAGTAATAACTCTTGGAATTCAGAAAATCAATGAAAGTAGAATTAAAAGAAGATTTAATGCCTTGAATAGATCATATCAAATTGAAGACCTTAAAGTTTTAAGTATTAATGGCGATTTTGATACTTATTTTGATGGTGGTCACTCGATTTCTTATGGTCTTGAGTCTACTTACAATTATAATAATTCAAGAGCATATGACAGAATTCTAGAAATATCAGATAATAAAGTAACTGGTTTTAGTCAAGAAATTGCAATACCAACAAGATATCCAAGTAATGGAAGCTCATATACAAGTTTTGCTTCATATATAAATTGGTCATGGAATATGAGTGAGTTTTTTACATTTAATGTTGGAACAAGGCTCACATTTACAGGGATAAAAGCAAGTTGGGATGATTTAATATCAGTAAATCCTCAACTATCTGATATTGATCTAAATTCTGAGGCTTTAACTACAACTGTTTCGATAAAGTTAAGACCTAGTAAAAAAGTTCAGATAAATACTGTTCTATCCAGCGGTTTTAGAAATCCTAATATTGATGATATTGGTAAAATTAGAGAAAATAACGGTCTGCTTGTTGTACCTAATACTTTTTTAAAACCAGAATACGCATATAATTTAGATCTTGGAATTGATTTTAAATCTCTTGATAATAACAATTATATATCAATTAGAGGGTTTAGCACAATTATTTCTAGACATATAGCTAGGGCGAATTATACTGTTTTCTCTGATATAACTACACCTGATTTATCTACAATTATATACAATGGTGAAGAAGTTAATACAATTTCAAATAAAAATCTTGGTAATAGATTTATACATGGATTCTCAATTGATGGATTCTCAAAAATTATTAATGATTTAAAACTTAATTTCAGTATTACCCACACTCAAGGTGATACAAATGAAACTTATGGGCCACTACCATCGATTTCACCGTTATTTGGCTCTCTTGCAATGTCTTACAAAAAAAAAGATATTAATATTCAAGCAATTTATAAGTTTAGTGAAGCAAAAGATGTCAATGACTATAGTTTAGGAGGGGAGGATGGTCTTGATGAAACTCCATTTGTTATTGAAAATAATAGTTTAAACTATTTAGGTAGTCCAAAATGGTCTGATTTATCAATTTATGGCAGTAAAAATATTTCATCAAACATAATTTTAAGGCTAGGTTTGACAAATGTTTTTGACTATCATTACAGAACTTTTGCTTCAGGAATCTCATCACCTGGAAGGTCTGTTGAAATTGGTATAAACATAGAATTATAACCCAGTCTAATCTCTTTTATTTAATCGAAAATCATTATTTTCACCTTTAATTATAGATAATGGGATTTAGAGAATTAAAAAATTTTTCGCTTTCATCAATTTCATCAGAGATTTTAGATTTTTGGTCAAAAAATAATGTTTTCTCTAAGTCATTTAACAGGAAAAATAGTTCAGATTTTATTTTTTTTGAAGGACCTCCATCAGCAAATGGCCAGCCTGGCATTCATCATGTCATGGCAAGGACTATAAAAGATGCTTTTTGTAGATATAAGACTCTAAAGGGTTATAATGTTAAAAGAAAAGCTGGATGGGATACTCATGGATTACCAGTAGAATTAGGTGTTGAAAAGGAACTTGGAATATCAAAAGATGACATTGGTGATAAAATAAGTATATCAGAATATAACAATGCTTGTAAAAAAGCTGTTATGAAATATACTAGTGAGTGGGAGTCATTAACAAGTAAAATGGGATATTGGATAGATTTATCAAATCCTTATGTGACCTATGAGCCTAAATATATGGAAACCGTTTGGTGGTTAATAAAAACAATTTCAGAGAAGGGCCTTCTCTACAAAGGGTATACCGTTCAGCCTTATTCCCCAGCAGCAGGTTCTGGCTTGAGCTCACATGAGCTTAATCAACCTGGAGCATATAAGCAGGTAAGCGATACATCCATAATTGCACAATTCAAATGTACTAAAGATAATACTTCAGCTAAATTTAATTCTTTCTATCCTTTTTATTTTCTTGCTTGGACTACAACTCCATGGACCCTACCTTCAAACACTGCTTTAACTGTTGGTGCTGATATAGAATACTCATTCATAAAAACATTTAACCAGTATACAAAGGAAAAAATAACTGTTGTTCTTGCCAGCTCCTTAATTGAAAAAGTATTTGATAAAAAGTTCTTTATTGTTGAGCATAAAGAAAAATTAGAAGCATTTAAAGAATCTGACTCTCAAATTCCATACTATGTTATAAGTAAATGTAAAGGCATAGATATTGAAAACCTTAGATATGAAAGAGTGTGGGATGAATCGCCTTTACCAATTGATAATCCTGAAAATGCTTTTAGAGTAATTTTAGGAGACTTTGTTACAACTGAAGATGGCACAGGCATTGTTCACACAGCACCGACATTTGGTGCAGATGATTATAAGGCTGCAAAAAGTTCGATACCTGAAGTTCCACCACTTCAAGTCTTAGATTCAAATGGCAATAAGATTCCGCTTGTAGATCTGAAAGGAAAATTTATTGATGGTATCGGAATGATTAGTGGAAAATTTGTGAAAAATGAATACTATGCAAAAGAAGACATGCCAGAAAAATCAGTAGATGTTGAAATTGCAATCAGATTAAAAGAAAAAAATTTAGCATTTAAAGTAGAAAAATATTCTCACTCTTACCCTCATTGTTGGAGAACTGATAAGCCTGTTTTATACTACCCAATGGAGTCTTGGTTCATTAAGGTTAGTAAATTAAACAAAAGAATGTTTAATCTAAATAAAAATATAAACTGGATGCCAAGTTCAACTGGTGAAGGAAGATTTGGAAATTGGCTTAAGTCTGCAAATGATTGGAATCTCTCAAGATCAAGATTTTGGGGAGTCCCTCTACCAATTTGGGTAAATGAGGAGAATTCAGAATATAAAATAATTGGATCTGTTGAAGAACTTGTAAAGGAAATTAATATATCTATAAAAAAAGGATATATGAAGTCTAATCCATTCTCAAAATTTAAGGTAGGAGATATGTCAGAAGAAAACTATAATAATATTGATCTACATAAAGATATTGTCGATAAAATTATCTTATCATCCAAAAATGGCCTGCCTATGAGAAGAGAGATTGACATAATTGATGTTTGGTTTGAGTCTGGCTCTATGCCTTACGCTCAAATTCACTATCCTTTTGAGAATAGAGACTTTATTGATAAAAAAACAAATTTTCCTGCTGACTTTATAGCGGAGGGTGTAGACCAAACTAGAGGATGGTTTTATACACTTCATGCAATTTCCTCTATAGTTTTTGATTCAATTTCATTTAAAAATGTTGTATCTAATGGCCTTGTATTGGATAAAACTGGTCAAAAAATGTCAAAAAGATTAGGTAATGCAATAGACCCATTTGATATGATTGAAAAGTATAGTGCAGATGCTGTGAGATGGTATATGATTACAAATTCAAACCCTTGGGATAATCTTAAATTTGATGAAGAAGGTGTTGCTGAAGTAAAAAGGAAATTCTTTGGGACACTTCAAAACATATATAGTTTTTTCAGTTTATATGCCAATATTGATGGATTTGAATATAAAGAGGACCATATTAAAATTAAAAAAAGACCTGAACTAGATAGATGGATTATTTCAGAGCTTAACACATTAATTAGGCAAGTTGATATTGACCTTGAAAATTATGATTTAACTCCTGCCACAAGAAATATTAATGATTTTGTTCAGGAAAAACTTAGCAACTGGTATGTAAGATTATCCAGAAGAAGATTTTGGAAGGGAGATTACAATGAGGATAAAATTTCTGCATATCAAACACTTTATGAATGCCTTGCTAAAATTAGTAAACTTATTTCTCCTGTAGCACCTTTTTATTCAGAACATATTTTTCAATCCTTAAATATGGTTTCAAATAAAGAAGATGTTGGTTCAGTCCACTTATCAAACTTTCCTAGTTCAATTTCTGAGTTAATTGACAATAAACTTGAAAATAAAATAAATCAAATAAGGAATATATGCTCTTTAGCTCTTTCGATTAGAAAAAAAGAGAAAATTAAAGTTAGACAACCTTTAAACAAAATCATTATCCCAACAAAAAATAATCATGAACTTAAAGAAATTGAAAATGCTAAATCGCAAATATTGTCTGAAATAAATGTGAAATCAATTGAATTTCTTGACAATAGAGACTCGCTTTTAGTAAAAGAGCTGAAACCAAACTTTAAAAGACTTGGTCCAAGGTATGGTAAAATCATTAATAAAGTTTCTCAAGAAATTAGAAAACTAACAAAAAAGGAAATTGAAATTCTTGAAAGTGAGGGGCATATAACTATAGTGGTTGAGAATGAAAAGATATATATCTCAAATGAGGATGTTGAAATTAACTATAAAGATATTGAGGGTCTTTCTGTTGCAACTAATGGAAAACAAACTGTAGCACTTGACTTAAACTTAGATGAACAATTAATTGATGAGGGTATAACAAGAGAAATAGTTAATAGAATTCAAAACATCAGAAAGAATAAGGGTTTTGATGTCACTGATAAAATTGAAATTAACATAAAAAAAACTCCCAAGCTTGAACAAGCTTTAAAATCTAATTTAGAGTATATTAAGAGTGAAACTCTGGCAATAAAATTATATTTTAGCGAAAATTTAGATGAAGCAGAAATAGTAGAGTTTGATGATATAAAAACTGCTATAACCATAAATAAAATTTAAAAATGAATAAAAAGTCAAAAAATAAGTATTCTGATAAAGAGCTAGAAAGCTTTAAAAAAATAATCAACCAAAAAATTGAAAAAGCAAAGAGTGATTTGGATCTTCTTAAAAGTGCATATATGAATGGTAGTAATAATGGCACAGATGACACATCACCAACTTTCAAATCTTTTGAGGAAGGCTCTGAAACAATGTCGAAGGAGGCTAATACTCAATTGGCTTTAAGACAAGAAAAATTTATACGAGATTTAAAAAATGCTTTGATTAGAATTGAAAATAAGACTTACGGAGTTTGCAGGGTGACGGGGAAGCTTATTGATAAAAAGAGACTTAAAATTGTACCTCATGCTACACTGAGTATTGAGGCAAAGAATATTCAAAGCTAAGCTGTATTCCCTTGATTCCATTACTTAAAAATATTGATGCAAAAAAATATGTGATATTTATTTTAACATTAATTTTTATAGACCAATTAGTAAAATTCTATATTAAACTTAATTATCCTATTAATTTAATACCAATTATAGATATTGGTTTTTTTAAGCTTTTATTTATTGAGAATAAAGGAATGGCAATGGGTGCTAGTCTCAATAATTTAATCCCACTTTTAGATGATGCTACTGCAAAGCTAACTTTAACACTTTTTAGAATATTTGCTTGTATTGGTATAGGGTTTTGGTTAAGAAACATAATTAAAAATAAAGGCTCACAATTATTAATTACTTGTATATGCTTGATCTTTGCAGGAGCTGTTGGAAATTTAATTGATTCTATTTTTTATGGTGTAATTTTTTCATCTAGTTATGGTCAAGTTGCCACGCTTTTTCCAGAGGTTGGTTATTCTTCATTATTTTATGGAGATGTTGTTGATATGATTCAATTCCCACTAGCAACCTGGGTATGGCCCACTTGGCTACCTTACATAGGCGGCAAAGAATACACATTTTTTGAATATGTCTTTAATTTTGCTGATTCATATATAAGTACTGGAGTAATAATATTATTAATATTTAATAAAAAGGTTTCTTTCTAATCAAAGTAATAATTCCTTGAGGGAGTTACAACATAATTAAGTGGAATATCCTTCTGATTTATATCACTTATTTTGTCTACAGGGTCAAATAATGAAAGTCCTATTTTAATGACATTATTATTAATATTGCTCATAAGCTTATCATAATATCCTCCTCCATAGCCAACTCTATGTCCGCTTTTATCAAAAACTAAAAGTGGCACAATTATAATTTCTATTAGTGATTCATCAAAACTCAATTTACCTACAGGCTCTCTAATACCTAATTTATTTTTAGTAAACTTTGTGTTTTGATCTATTTCAAAATGAATTAAATTTTTGTTTGATATCTTAGGAACTATTACTCTTTTATTTTTATTAAGCATGAAAGTTATTATATCATTGGTATTTACTTCATTTTTAGATTTAATAGATAGGTAAATGTGGTAAATGTCTTTATCCCATATACTAAGCTTAACTAGATTATCAAATATACACTCACATAACTCTTGAAATTGACTTATATGTATATTAGTCCTCTTATCTTTGTATATTTTTCGTAAAAACTTTTTTGTCATTATTAATCATCTGCTTTAATATAAAATAAAAATAACTTTAATTTTGTTTTGATGGAAAATTCTGAACTTCATATTCAATCAAAATCGCTTCCAGAATTACCTGGTGTTTATCAGTTCTATGATGATGAAAAAATCATATATATAGGAAAAGCAAAAAATTTAAAAAAAAGAGTTAAATCATATTTTACAAAGAATCATGATAGCAAAAAGACTAGGCTTTTGGTTAGAAGTATAAAAAGAATTGAAAAGATTATTGTAGACACAGAGATGGACGCTCTTTTACTTGAGAATAACTTAATAAAGAAATACCAACCAAAGTATAACATACTTCTAAAAGATGATAAATCATACCCTTGGATATGTATAGTTAAAGATCCCTTACCTGATATTTTTTATACTAGAAAGGTGGAAAAAAGAAGGGGAGAGTATTATGGACCCTTCACAAATGTTTACAGTGCTCGTTTTTTAATAAAGCTAATAAAGGATATCTATCCTTTCCTGAATCATGAGCTTAATCATATGATAAAGAAAGAAACAGAAGATTCAATAAAAATTAAGTTTTCTGAAAATATTAAGTCTATTAGACACCTTATAAAAGGTCATTTTAAAAAATCGATTGATGAACTAAAAGAGAGAATGGATGTTTTTTCAAGACAACACCAATATGAAGAAGCTCAAGAGGTTAAAGACAAACTTGATATTTTATATAATTATCAAGCAAAATCAACTATTGTTAATTCGAAGATAAGCGATATTGACGTATTTGCTTTAGTTTCTGATCAGACACATGCATATATTAATTATTTGCAAATATCTTATGGTGCAGTTATACGATCTTTTACACTTGAAATTAAAAAAAGACTTGAAGAAACTGATGAAGAAATCTTAAGGTTGGCGGTTATTGAGCTAAAACAGAGGTTTCATTCTCAAAGCTCAGAGGTTGTTGTTCCATTTAAAATTAATCTTTCTAATACTCTTAAAATTACAGTACCTAAAACTGGCGATAAGAAAAAACTAATTGAACTTTCGGAAAGAAATGCAAAATTTTATAGAATTGATAAGTTAAAACAGATAAAAATCGTAGATCCTGAAGCTCACGGAAACAGGATTATGGAACAAGCAAAAAAAGATTTACATTTAGTAGAACTACCAATCCAAATCGAGTGTTTTGATAATTCAAATTTAATGGGTACAAATCCTGTTGCATCATGCGTAGTGTTTAAAAATGGCAAACCATCAAAAAAAGATTATAGACACTTTAAAATTAAAAATATTGAAGGACCTGACGACTTTGCATCTATGGAACAAGTTATATATAGAAGATTATCAAGACTTTTAAAAGAGAGTAAGCCATTACCAAATCTTATTATAGTTGATGGAGGTAAAGGTCAGCTGTCTGCAGGTCTAAAAAGTATAGAGAAACTAAATTTAGAGAAGAAAGTTGCTATAATAGGAATAGCCAAGAGGCTTGAAGAAATATTTAAACCAAATGACAAACTTCCATTATATATAGATAAAAAGTCAGAAACTTTAAAATTGATTCAGCAATTAAGAAATGAGGCACATAGGTTTGCTATAAATTTTCATAGAGATATCAGGAGTAAAGATGCACTTAAATCAGGAATTGATGATTTAATTGGAGTTGGTCCAATTCTTAAAGATAAATTATTAAAAAAATATAAATCATTTGTAAGGCTAAAAGATCTAGAAGAAGATGAATTAATAAAATTTCTTGGTGATAAAAGAGGTAGATCAGTTTTTAATCAATTAAGAAATTAATTTTATTTAATTTTGTATTTGAAAATGAAAATTTCTCTCTTATACATTAAATTTGTTTTTTTTAGTACTAGTCTAATTTTCAGTCAAACAACATCAGTTGAACCTGTGCCATTCAAGGTTGGGGAAACACTTGAATACAGAGTTCATTATGGAATTTTCAATGCTAGTTATGCTTCTCTTACGCTATCTAATGGACAAGTTAACGGGCAAAAACTTTTACTTGCATCGGGATATGGAAAAACAATTGGATTAGCTAGACTTTTTTTCAAAGTTGAAGATTACTATAGCAGCTATTTTGAAACAAAAAAAGTTCAACCTAAACTTTTTAAGAGAAATATTTATGAAGGTGGATATACAAAAGACTTAGAAGTTAGTTTTAACTCTGAGAAAATGGAGGCTACTGTAAATAACAAAAAAAACGGGACAACTGATATTATTTCTACAAATGATAATGTCCAAGATCTTATATCTTCATTATATTATTTGAGAAAGAATTTTTCTGAAATTGAGATGAATATTGGAGATTTTTTTACTATAAATATGTTCTATGACTCAAAGAATAGAGAATTGGCTCTTAAGTATCTTGGCAAAGAAGTTATAAAAACTAAATATGGTAAAATAGAATGTTTAAAACTAATGCCTGCTACAAATAGAAGTAGAATTTTTAAAGGTGAAGGAAGTATAACCATTTGGCTTACAAATGATGTAAATAAGATTCCTATAAGAGTTCAGGCAGATTTATTAGTTGGTTCTATTAAAGCAGATTTAAATGAATACTCTGGGATTGTCAGTCCTCTCTTAATTAAACAAAAAAGCTGATGAATTTTAATAAATATTATTATTTTTTATTATTGTTTTTTATTATCAACTTATTCATTTCATGTGGCTCTGATATTGCCACACTAATTGTAGAAGATGAGGAGCCAATTGCTTATAAATATGGATACGATGAGTCTAAGTATATATTTGAAGAAAAAAAAGTAGGAAGAGGTGATACTTTTGGAGATATACTTGAAAAGGAAGGTATTGATTATCCGGAAATATATAAAGCTCTGGAAAAGACCAAGAATGATGTTGACTTTAGAATGTTGCAAAGTGGAAAACCTTATACACTAATATTCACAAATGATTCGATACCAAGTTTGAAAGCTTTTGTATATCACCCTACTATTGAGGGGTATTCACTAATTCAATTAAGAGATAGTGTATTTGGAAAAACTTATAAAAAGGAAAGAACTTATAAAGATTTGTCTGCATCAGGTAATATTGATAACTCATTATATTTGACCCTTGAAGAGCAAGGCAAAGACCCTCTATTAACATATTATTTGTCTGATATATATGCTTGGACAATTGATTTTTTCAGATTGGCTAAAGGCGATAAATTTAAAGTCATCTACACACAAGCATACGTAGATGATACTATTCCCGTTGAAATCACAAAAGTTAAAGCAGCTTACTTTGAACATAAAGGAGTTGAAAGGTATGCATTTGAATATGAGACTGATTCTATAAAAGGAATTGTAGAGTATCTAGACCAAGATGCTAGGAATCTCAGAAGAGCCTTTTTACAATCCCCTATTAAATTTGGTAGAATTTCATCTAGATATAATTTAAGAAGGCGAATTCCACTCTATGGAAATCGAATTAGACCACATAGAGGTACTGACTTTGCAGCACCAATTGGTACCCCAATTTTATCAACTGCGAATGGAACAATTACTGAGGTCAGCTATACAAGAGCAAATGGAAGGTATGTTAAAGTAAAGCATAACAATACATATACAACTCAATACTTACACATGCAAAAGGCAAACGTAAATGTTGGTCAGTTTGTTGAACAAGGCGATATTATTGGTTGGGTTGGAATGACAGGTAATACTTCAGGACCTCATGTATGTTATAGGTTTTGGAAAGATGGACGTGAAGTTGATCCATTTAAACAAAAACTTCCTGAAGCTAAGCCAATTAATGAGTCATTAAAAAAGAAGTATCTTAATGATATTGTTTTAATTAAATCACAAATTGATTCTGTAATTATTAAAAATAAAACTTCAATATAGTGACTCTTGCAAAAATTAATCCTTCAAAACTATCTTCTTGGAAAAAGCTCGTTAAACAATTTGATAAGGAGTGTGATCATCATATTACAGATTTTTTTAAAAACGAGGATAAACGTCTAGACAAATTTTCGATAAGTTGGAATAATTTTTACCTTGATTTTTCAAAAAACAGGTTAAGCAATAGTACGTTGAAGCTTTTTAAAAATTTGTGCGAAGAAACCGAACTTAAAAAAAATATTGATAAGTATTTTAATGGGGAAGTTATAAACGAAACTGAAAATAGAACTGTACTTCACACTGCTTTAAGAACATCTGGAAACAATGAGGTCAATAAAAATTTAAAAAAGATTTTTAATATTTCGGATGATATTAATAATTCAAAAAGATTAGGTTGTACTGGTAAGAAAATTAAAGATGTTGTGAATATTGGCATTGGCGGGTCTCATCTGGGACCTGAAATGGTTACAGAAGCACTATCTTATTACAGTAAAGGAATTAAACCACACTTTATTTCTAATATAGATCCTGACTTCACTTTAAAATTACTAGAGAAATTGAATCCAGAAACTACTTTATTTATAATTGTTTCAAAAACATTTACAACCATTGAGACATTAGAAAATGCAAAAAAAGTAAAAGCATGGTTTGTAAAACATATTGATGAACATTCAATTAAAGATCATTTTATATCTATATCAAATAATATTGAGGCTCCAAAAAAGTTTGGTATTTCTGCTGAGAATATTCTTCCAATACCTGATTGGGTTGGTGGAAGATTTTCATTATGGGGGTCTGTAGGTCTTATTATATCAATTGTTATAGGTTCAGAAAATTTTAAAGATTTTCTCAAGGGTGCTAATGAGATGGACATGCACTTTAAAAAATCTCCATTTGAAAAAAATATACCAGTTGTTCTAGCTTTAATTAGTATTTGGTATAACAATTTTTTTAATTGTGAAACAGAAGCTGTTGTCCCATACAACCAATTTCTTGCAAAACTTCCTGATTATCTTCAACAAGCAAGTATGGAAAGTAATGGTAAAAGTATTGATAGAGCAGGAAAAAAAGTAGATTATGAAACTGGACCAATAATATGGGGATCAACAGGAACTAACGCACAACATGCCTTCTTCCAATTAATGCATCAAGGAACTAAAATTATACCCACGGACTTCATTGCTTTCAAAAAATCATTGTATGATGATTCTGGTCATCAAAAAATTTTAAATTCAAATTTTTTGGCACAAACTAATGCACTAATGATGGGAAAGGGATACTCAGGATATGATATACATAAAAGTATAGATGGTAACAAACCATCAAATTCAATAGTTATCAACAAACTAAACCCATTCAATCTTGGATCGTTAATCGCTATGTATGAAAATAAAATTTTTACAATTGGATCCATATTAAATATATTTAGTTATGACCAGTGGGGTGTTGAGTTAGGAAAATCAATAGCTTCAGAAATTTTAAAAGGAAAAAAAGAAAACCTTGACAAGTCAACAGAAAGAATAAAGCAAGTGCTAAAAAGGTAACTACAAAGATATATATGCATATCACTTCACGTTATGTTAATATTTCAATAACATAAATTAGTTTTTATAATTTTATTTTTGTTCCAAACAAAATTTAATATTCATGAAAAAATTTAGCATAATTATATTTTCTCTTTTTACATTTTCAACATTTTCACAAGAATCAGTTCTTGATTCCATAGCCTTAACTGAGGTCACGGTAACCTCTCAAGTTGTTGATGTTGCAAGAGATAGAATAACTCCTATTGCTTTTAGCTCAGTTTCAGGTGCTGAGATAGACTTAAAAGCTGGAAATCTTGAGTTTGTTGAGACACTTAAAAGAACTCCTGGTGTTTATACGAATCAGGATAATGGTGGTTATGGTGATGGTCAAATGTATGTGAGAGGTTTTGGTTTCACGAACACTGCTTATGTAATTAATGGTCAACCAGTAAACGATATGGAAAATGGTAAAGTATATTGGTCTAACTGGATGGGATTAATAGATCTTACATCTAGTGTTCAAATTCAAAGAGGACTTGGATCAACATCACTTGCAGTTCCGTCAGCGGGTGGAACTGTTTCAGTTAATACACGAGCTGCTGAGGTAGACCCAGGTTCAGGAATTAAAATGTCAGTTGGTGATAATAGCTATCAAAAGTTCACTGCATTCCACAATACTGGAGTTAACGAACTAGGTTGGTCTTCAAGTTTTCTTCTTGGATTTTGGCAAGGTGATGGTTGGAGAAATGGTATGCAAGGTGAGGGAACAACATATGCCTTTTCAGTTGGTTACACTCCTAGAGGAGGAGATCATGAATTTAACTTCTCTCTTATTGGAGCTGGACAGTGGCATCATCAGTCATATTATGGAACACAACTCCAAGATTATCTTGATTATGGTCCAATTCAAGGTGATGATTTTAGAAAATTTAATGCTTTATATGGAGATTACAGGGGTGAAGAATTTTCAATACTAAGAAATTACTACAATAA